>Ga0247720_100037_pt1 | contig 74240 bp, 59 predicted proteins | sample MSEWel2015_12_15_FD_189078 | JGI IMG/M metagenome (GOLD analysis project Ga0247720, IMG submission 189078) | Subsurface sediment microbial communities from gas well in West Virginia, United States - MSEEL Well Study Marcellus 3H_2015_12_15 | ecosystem: Environmental > Terrestrial > Deep... | reverse complement strand
AGAAACGGAGTATCGCTTCAATCATCGGAACGGTAATTTATATCTCGATTTGCTTAAATTACTCCGTAACAATCCTCTTTAACTTCCTAAGCCCCAAAACTATATATATTGTTTTCTTATTGATTAAACTGACTTTAACAACAAAAAATAAAATGAAGCTAGGGAGGCTTTATGCGCCGTATTTTAATGATTCTCGGTGTGATCGTGGTATGTATAGGGGCATTTTTCATCTATCAAAATAATTCAAAACAGCGAACAATTCAAAATCAGAAAATGTTTGATGTCGTGATGGCAGAAAAAATGCGTGAGCTGTATATCCAAGCACAGGATTGGTCAACGCCCGTACAATTGGAGGTTGAAGATGATCGGCTATCTGGTGATTATCAATTGATGTCGGAGTTTCTACTGAATTATTGGAAGGAGAATATTGAGGCGCGTAATCACTATTTACGTCAATTAAAAGCAGCACAGTGGGATGCATTTTTAGATGTAGAAAGATTGGAGCGTGATAGTAAATCAAACTATAAAGAAACAGAGCAAATGTTTAGCGATGTTCGCCGTGCATCATTAGAGTACGATAAAAAACGTCAGCAGATACAATCTCAAGCTTTAGCTGATGCCAAAGAACTTTCTCTAGATGCTGACTTACAGCAACGCCTACAACAGAAACTCGCCAAGAATCTGCATGTTGATCCAGCTCAAGATATTTTTGCTATAGAACAGCAAATCATTGAAAAAGCCCAAGCGATGTTTGATTTGTTAAAAAAATATGAATGGCAGCGACAAGGAAAACTTATTTTGTTTCATGAATCTGCTCAAGTCCGCAAATTCAATACGTTATACCAAGATGTTTTAAAGCTAAATGCTCAAATAGAGAAAATTAAAAATAACAATGTTGCTGTTTTAGAAAAAGAGCTCTAGGTTATTTAGACGATACTGGTTTGAACTAAATTAAAAGTTTTTGAGGAGAGCTGACGTTAAAAACATGAATCTATGGCAACTTTTTAGCAAAGTTCGACCTTTTGTGAAGCCTTACAGACTATTGGTGATAATCACCTTAATCCTGACTTTGATTGGAGCATTGACCGCTCAGGTTAATGCTTTAACGCTGCAATATGCTGTTGATCAAATCAATCGTTTAGTAGAAGCGGGAGATGGTCTTACTCAAGGTTGGCATATTTTAGTAACGATCAGTGTTATTTTACTTAGTAAAGAAATTATCAGTACTTTGATTCAGTTTGGGCAAAAGTTATTTGGTGAGCGTCTCAGAATTATGGTTTCACAAGATGTTGCCCAAGCAATTATTGAGAAATTTCTGACCTATCGGCTTTCATTTTTCACTCAAGATGACAATCAAGCGGGAAAATTACAAACTCGTATTGATCGTGGTATTGGTTCGATTACACGTTTGATTCAAATCTTCTTTATCGACATTTTGCCTTTATTCAGTAGCGCGATTCTCGCATTGGGTTTGATGTTCTATGCTAATTTTTGGATTGGGCTAGTCGCCCTAAGTATCGTGCCGATTTATTTTTGGTTGACCTTTAAACAAGCGCAGAAATTAGGTGGAGTAAGACGGAGTTTAAGAGATGGTCGTGAGCGGAAAAGTCAGGGTATTCTGAGTATTATTAATTCGATCACAGTCATTAAGTCGTTTAACCGTGAACAAGTTGAAGCTGAAAAACAACTGATCTTACAAAAGCAGCTTACCGATAATCAGATGCACACGCGTCAAATTAGTTTTATTTTTGATGGCGTTAAAACTTTTACTGAGCAAATTGGGATCGTATTTATCATTATCCTCACCGCATATTTTGTGTTGATTGGCGACATGAGTATCGGGATGATTATGTTCCATATTTTGCTATTTAATAATGTTTCAGCTCCTATTCGCTCATTGCATCGTATTTATGATGAGGTCAATGATGCCATGATTTATGCGGAAAGCTTTTTTCAGATTCTTGAGGCGGATAATGAGATTGAAACCTCAGGACAGCAGAAACCTTCACAACTCAGTGGAAAGTTTGAGTTAAAACAGGTCGATTTCTTCTATCCAAATGGTCATCATGCGCTTAAAGAAATTAGTATGACCATACAACCCAATAAAATTACAGCACTGGTAGGATTATCTGGTGCAGGCAAATCAACTTTAATCAGCTTATTGGATAAATTTTATTTACCGCAGACAGGACAAATTCTGTTGGATGGTATTGATTTGAATGATATGGATACTCAATATTTGCGAGATCATATTGGTTTAGTGCTGCAAAAAAATCATATCTTTCAGGGCACGATACAAGATAATATTTGCTATGGAAAAATGGATGCAAGTGAAGACGAAATTATCCAAGCCGCTAAAAAAGCATCGATCCATGAGCAAATTTTAAAGTTACCTAAAGGTTATCAATCTGATGCATTGTTATTGTCAGGCGGACAACAGCAACGAATCGCAATAGCACGTATGTTTCTTAAAGATCCACCGATTATTTTTCTAGATGAACCGACAGCGAGTTTGGATGCAATCGCAACAGAGCAGATTAAGCACAGTTTAGATGAAATCAAACAAGGGCGAACTGTGATTATTATCTCTCATAGTCTTTCTCAGATTATTGATGCTGACTACACCTATGTCATGCAAGATGGTGCCATTGTTGAGCATGGTGAACATCATCAACTTTATCAGCAACAGGGTGTATATAAAGATATTTTTGATGCGATGGCAAAAAGCCTAAATATCGAAAAGATCGCTAAAATTTTTGATAATGAAGGCGAAGAAGAAACACATAGTTGATATAACGCATTGAATTAGAATCAACACAGTAGAAAGGTCTTTGAGCATCTTTCAGAACAATGATCAAAGACCTATTTTTTATTTAATCAAAAATCTTTTCAGCTGCTTGGAACGGTAAGCTCACTACGTCAATCGCCACTGCAAATGGCAACAAAACGAGTTTTTCAAAAGGATTCATACCTGATTTAGAGCTATAAGTTTCTTGTTTGTGGGTATAAATCGAGACTTGATAAGGTTTACTTAATGCTTTTAATGAACTGAGATTATTTGCGGCAGGTAGACTACCCCCGCCAATTTAATATCAAAACAAAAGCGTTGCGCTTGCATACGTTCGTCACTAGATGATGAACATTCTTTGGCACCATTCTCTATGAAAAATTCTAAGTCCTTTTTGCTCAGGTCTTCTTTGAGTTTTACATAAGACAGCGGCAATGTACCTGAGAAATTTCCATCATTCTTTTCCGAATAGAAGTTGAGTTCTCTGGTAATTTGAATATTTTTAGGATCAAGTTTATTGATCAAAGTGACAAACTGAGTGCCGCCTTGCGTCAGGATATAAGTGTTTTTTTGCCCTGCAATCACAATACTGTCTTTCGGTAAGTTCGCAGATGCTTGAGCAGGTCGTCCGAACGCAACGACATTGTCCTCAACTAACATGACACGTTCAGTACGAGTATAGGTTTTACTGTCTTTGGTAATGAGGGTTTTAGTTGCACATCCAGTTAAAGTAACGCCTGTTAACATGCAGATCATTGTTATTTTTGCTGATGTAGATAACATCCATGTACTCCTAATATTTTGAATTTTAAATTTAAAAAAGAACAAAAAGTATGAAAATAGCTCTTAGGACAATAATCAAAAAAGGCGATATATGCGAGGTTTTTTGGCATTGAAATTTGATTTTTTACAAACATCTAACAGATGAGTCTATTTTAATTTTTTTTATCTAAAGTTTAAAATTTTAATGAAATTTACCGTTTATCTGACCTCTGCTGAATAAAACAGCACTTTGTTGTAGCCTATAGGTAGATGCTTTTATTTAATCTCATCACGGATTTGATGACTGGGTTTTGGAGCAGAAATGAACTTACTCAAACGATCATTGCTGATTACGATGTTAACTTATATCGGTATTGCCACTGTTCAAGCCGAAGAACAGGTAGGTTCTTTGCCTACGATTCGGATCATGGCAGAATCAGAGCTACGTGAAGAGGTTGGATTGGTTCCTTTTCAGGAAGATATCAAAGTCCGCCAAGCCCTACAACATTATATAAACAAGCAGCAGACTGATATTCAAAATGCTCAACTCACCGAAGTCACAACTTCGATGGATTATCAGCCGAGAACCGTACAGCCTGATTTATCTCAAGTTTCACCTTTTTTAGAAGATTACATTATGGCTGTTGCGATGGGCTTTCAGTCATCTAATCCAAGTAATGGGGTCTTCAAAATGTTAGAACCCCTCAATATTAATCGGGATAATGCGAATGCATTTCGTGAAGGCACAATAAAAGTAAGTTTGGATGATCTATTAAAATTACAACAACAAATTGAAGCGGGTTTGAAAACACCTCAGAACTTTCTAACACGTTAACTTAAATCATATGTTGAGATAAAAAAATCCCCGTAATGGTACGGGGATTTTTTTATTTATTCTTTTATATAACGCTCAAAAATTGAAGAAAAATCATAGTTTTCAATCTTTTTACGATGCTCAGTCAGTTTTGTTTCAACTTGAATCGTTGTTTGCGAAATGATACTTGGTAAATTTAATAACACTTGCTCAGGAAGTTCACGCAACGAGAACATATTATTTACAGCTTGTTGTGTTGAAAAAAGCAATGATGATTGGCGCTCGATTTCTTTACAAGCCCCACCAATGCTAAACAGTGCTTTATATAAATCGCGCACTTTTTCAATTTGTGATTTTTCAATATCAATTGAATATGCTGCACCACCTAGATGGAACTTGAGTTCTACATCACGGTCTACTGTACCTGCAGTTTCAAGCTGAACATGACTGATTTGATAATGTTTGTAGGGATATCGGTTTAAAGTACGTTTTTTACTTACAGCACTTGTACCATCGAGATGGATGAAAGCAGAGTTTGTGAAACAATATTCATCAGTTTTGGCTTTGATCAGGAAAAAGATTTTTTCGTTATCTTCATGAAAAATATAGTCATCAATATCTGTTTTGTCATAGTCTCTTGGTTCGATGATCCGACCAATGTCGCTTGTCCCCATTAAATCTGCTGCCATATTTTTAAACATTGTTAGAGCCTTATAATTTTTGGAAATCCGATATTAATCTGATGCCACTTTGTTTGTCTATAGACTTTATTTGGGTTGATCGCTGTTTTAAATTCTCTAATAAATAGAATTGGTTATAAAAAAATCCCCGCACATGGCGGGGATTTTTCTTTTATCTCAGTGTCGATTAAACACGTTCGATAATTGTCGCGATACCTTGACCAAGACCGATACACATAGTCGCAAGACCAATTTGTGTATCTTGTTGTTCCATCACGTTCAACAATGTAGTAGTGATACGAGCACCAGAACAGCCTAATGGGTGACCTAATGCAATCGCACCACCATTCAAGTTAATGATGTCTTGTTTATCATAGATGCCTAAGCCTTTCATTACTGATAAGCCTTGAGCAGCAAATGCTTCGTTTAATTCGATCGTTTGGATATCCGCCATCGTTAAACCAGCACGTTTAAGCGCTTTTTGAGTTGCTGGAACTGGACCGTAACCCATGATTGCAGCATCACATCCTGCAATTGCCATAGAACGAATCACAGCACGTGGTTTTAAACCAAGCGCTTGAGCACGCTCAGCAGACATAACTAACATTGCAGAAGCACCGTCAGAAAGAGCAGAAGAAGTTGCTGCTGTTACTGAACCACCTTTAGGATCGAAAACTGGTTTCAACGCTTTGAATGCTTCAAGGTTTGCGTCAGCACGAATCACTTCGTCGATGTCGCAAAGGATTTTGAAACCATTTGCATCATGACCTTCAACACCAACGATTTCGTTTTTGAAACGACCTTCTTGTGTTGCAGCCCATGCACGACGGTGAGATTCAACACCGAACGCATCTTGTTCTTCACGAGAGATACCGTTCATACGACCTAACATTTCAGCAGTTAAGCCCATCATGTTAGATGCTTTTGCATAGTGTTTAGATGCTTCAGGGTTAAGGTCGATGCCGTGCATCATACCTACGTGACCCATATGCTCTACACCACCGATGATGAAGATGTCACCTTGGTTGGTCGCAATTTGTGCAGCAGCAGTATGAAGTGCTTGCATAGAAGAACCACAAAGACGGTTAACGGTTTGACCGCCAGCAGTCTTTGGAATATCAGCCAATAAACCAATATTACGAGCAATGTTCATACCTTGCTCTAAAGTTTGGTTTACACAACCCCAAATGATGTCTTCAACTTCGTTGGTATCAAACTGGTTACGAGCAACAAGTGCACGTACTAATTCAGCAGATAAACTGTCGGCACGTACATTGCGGAACATACCGTTACGTGATTTGCCCATGGCAGAACGAACGCCATCAACAATCACAACGTCACGTGGATTTAAAGTAGCCATTCACGTCGCTCCTTAACCGTAGAATTTTTTGTTGTTAGCAGCCATGTCACGCAACATTTGTGGCGCTTCATAAGCTTTACCTAAGTGTGCATATTTGTCGCAAAGCGCAACGTATTCAGCAACACCAGTTTGGTCGATATAACGGCATGGACCACCACGGAATGGAGGGAAACCTACACCCATGATCATCGCCATATCTGCTTCAGAAGCAGTTGCAACGATGTTGTCTTCTAAGCAACGAACTGTTTCGTTACAGAAAGCAAGCATCATACGGTCAATGATTTCTTGTGGATCAAATTCACGTTTTTCGCCAGTCACGAAAGGCGCAATGATTTCGTAAGCTGTTGGGTCAACAGTTTTCGCTTTCTTACCTTTCTTGTCTAACACATATTTGTAGAAACCAACGTCATTCTTTTGACCAAGACGTTTTGCTTCGTACATCGCTTGGATAGAACCTTTGTAGTCTGGTTTCATACGGTCAGGGAAACCTTCAGCCATCACTTCTGCGCCATGAACACCTGTATCGATACCAACAACGTCGATCAAGTATGCAGGACCCATAGGCCAACCGAATTTCGCCATTACATTATCAACTTGCTGGAAGTCAGCACCGTCTTTAACGAGTAGGTCGAATGCACCGAAGTAAGGGAACAATACGCGGTTTACCAAGAAACCTGGGCAGTCGTTTACAACGATAGGTGTTTTACCCATTTTCTGAGCAAGAACAACAGTTGTTGCGATTGCTTCATCAGAAGTTTTTTCACCACGAATAACTTCAACCAATGGCATCATGTGTACTGGGTTGAAGAAGTGCATACCAACGAAGTTTTCAGGACGTTGTAATGCTTTCGCAAGGCGTGTAATCGAGATTGTAGATGTGTTAGATGCAATAATCGTGTTTTCACGAACATGCTTTTCTGTATCTGCAAGTACGATTTCTTTAATTTTAGGGTTTTCAGTTACCGCTTCGATCACGATATCTACTTCTTTAAACTCGTCATAGCTTAAAGTAGGACGGATGCGAGCAAGGGTTTCACCCATTTGCGCAGGTTTCATTTTCTTGCGTTCAACTTGCTTTGTTAGCAAGCCATTCGCTTCTTTCATACCTAATGCAAGTTGTGGGTTACCAATATCTTTCATGATGATTGGAGTGCCTTTGCTTGCCGCTTGGTAAGCAATACCACCACCCATAATACCAGCACCTAATACAGCTGCTTGGTTTACAGGATGAGCACCTTTTTCATATTTTTTCGCAGTTTTCTTCACAACTTGATCGTTGATGAATAAACCGATAAGTGCGCCAGCTTGTGGTGTGATCGCAGCTTTAGCGAAACCTTGAGCTTCTGCTTTTAATGCGTCGTCACGAGTTGAGCTTGCACCTGCTTGTAATGAGTCAAGCAATAATTTAGGAGCAGGGTATTGCGCAGGGTTTGCTTTAGCAAGAACCGCACCTTTCGCTGTATTGAACGCCATCATTTGTTCAAGTGGGTTCAATTTAATTGCGTCTAATTTTTCTTGACGCTTTGCTTTCCAGTTCAAACGACCAGCAAGTGCTTGTTTAACTAAGTCAACAGCAGCTTCTTGAAGTTTGTCAGCAGCAACAACTGCATCTACAGCACCATCTTTAAGCGCAGCAGCTGGCTTCTTAGGATTCGCCATTGCCATCCATTCAACAGCATTGTCGATACCGATCAAACGGCTTAAACGAACGCTACCACCAAAACCAGGATAGATACCAAGTTTGATTTCTGGTAAGCCAACTTGTGCTTGTTCAGATATGACACGGTAGTCACACACTAAGCACATTTCAAAACCGCCACCAAGCGCCATGCCATTGATCGCAGCAACTTTAGGCATTTCTAAATCTTCAAAGCTATTGAAGATTTCGTGTACAGGCATAAGCCAATCAATGATTGCTTGTTCACCAGCAGCGAAATTGTCGCCGAATTCAGTAATGTCAGCACCAACGATAAATGTTGATTTTCCAGAAGTAACAACTAAGCCTTTAATATCGTTATTGGCTTTAACTGCAGCAATTGCTGCTTGGAAGTCTTCAATGGTTGCACGGTTAAATTTATTAACCGACTCACCTTGTAAGTCAAAGCGGAATTCTGCAATTCCGTCCGCAAGCATTTGGACGGTAATGGCATTGCCAGCGTGGATCATGCCTGATCTCCCTTGTTGTGGAGGATTCTGAGTTGATGTCATAAAAGCGTGTGTGTGTATATAGGCACACAAAATGCTTCGCTAATCTTACGATAACTATATCCAAAAAGAACATAACAAGTTGTATCAAGCCGTGACGCTAGGGTCATCTATTGTTTTGATGGATCATTTTTTATTATTTTAATTAATTTAAATCAATGGTTTATTGTTGTTTATAATGATGATTGTAAATAAAAAATGCTGAAATGAATAAAATAATCTCCATAAGTACTTACAACAATAAATTTATCTAGAACACTCATTTACTGTGGAATATGTGCTTTCTTAAAGGAATAGATATTAAATTTTATTTGTTCAAAGGCAAATTCTTTATTTTGGTCTATTTCTTGCTGCATTTTTAGAAGAAAATCACATTTAGCGCTAGAACCTTGAAATAGGGAAGCTGTGGTTCTTTTAAACATTCACAGCATTTATTTTTCATATTGAAACACCGTCATCAGCTGACAAAAAATGTTAGTTAATGCTTGAAGTGGAAAGTGAAAATAAAGGCTAGAATTTAACTAAAGATGGTTTGCACACTTAGAACAAGATAGAACTGAAAAATCAATCCAATCCGATTCTCGATAATCTTGTTTGGGGATGAGAGGTGTCAGGATGAATCCAACAGACCAAACCTTGATGCAACAAATGCATATTTCCTCAGAGGAAATAGAATATCGAAAATCTTTATTGTCGTTGACGAATAAAGAACTTCTCCAGTTGGTTCAATTAGGTATAAAGCTTGAGCCTTTATTTGATCAAGTTGTGATGGAGTTTTATCAACAACAAACTTCAGTAGCCGAAATTGCAACTTTGATTGGAGATGTAGATACCTTATCTCGTTTACAACGTGCGCCACGACAATACGTCACTGAGTTATTTTCTGGGACTTATGATGCCAATTACGTTAACAACCGTCTAAGGATTGGTTTAGTGCATAAGCGGATTGGTGTAGAACCCAAATTATATTTATCGGCGATTTATCATCTCAAAACTAGATTAATGACTTTGGTGTATGAGCAAATTGGACATACAGATGAATATCATCAAGTTGTGCAAACTCTAGAAAAACTATTCATGTTTGATATTTCTTTAGTTGTTGAAACCTATGTTTGGAGTTTAGTCAGTGAAATCAAATCGTCTAAAGAGAAAATTGAACAATATGCCAATGTCCTCGAAGATCGCGCACAACAAATGGAAGCATTGTCACAAACTGATCCTCTGACAGGTTTACTGAATGTTCGACATTTAAATAGTATTTTGAATGCAACTATATGTACGGCTGAACATACTTTAGAACCTGTGACGGTGGTATTTATTGATATTAATGATTTCAAAATGATCAACGATACATTTGGGCACCCACGTGGCGATCAAATTTTAAAAATAGTGGCAGATGGTATCCGCTATGTTGCTCGACTTGATGATCATTGTTTTCGATGCGGAGGTGATGAATTTTGTATCATTTTCCCAAGATGTACAGAATCTCAAGCGATAGAGAGTTTTGTACCTCGTTTGGAGCAATATATTCGCCAAATAGAACCTTCAATTAGCTTGAGTATCGGTGTCAAACAAACCGATCATGTTGAAGGCTATATTGATGCAACAACCTTAATCCATGAAGCCGATGCGAGAATGTATCAGGTGAAAAAAGAGCGTAAAACAAAAATATAGTTTTAAAAAAAGCTATTAAGTTTTTGAAAAATAGAATTAAAAAAAATTAACTCGCTATCCAAGTCGGAGTTTGAGTAAAAGCGGCTAGAAATTGTGAGGGATGGTGTTAAAATTTGGCGATTAATTTTTAAGTGCCGATATCAATGATTAAATGGATCATATTAGCGATCTTTATCATTTCGGCGTTGTATATTCAGCGTCGTGGTAAAGTTAAGCATTCGTTTTATCGTCAATTTTTTGACCATTCTACTGTGCTCGCACCGATTAATTTCTTAATGTACATGTTTTCTAAAGTACCGAATCAACCTTATATCGATACTCAATATTTCAAAGACCTAAAAATTTTAGATGAAAATTGGGAAATGATTCGTGATGAGGCGAAAGCTTTATACGACAAGGGTGGGATTAAAGCTTCAAGTAGCTACGATGATTTAGGTTTTAACTCATTTTTTAAAACAGGTTGGAAGCGTTTTTATCTTAAATGGTACGATTCTGCGCATCCGTCAGCTGCTGAGCTTTGCCCAAAAACGACGGCTTTGTTGAAAACATTGCCAAGTATTAAAGCTGCGATGTTTACCGAGTTGGCACCAGATAGTCGTTTAGTACGACATCGTGACCCTTATGCAGGTTCGTTGCGTTATCATTTAGGTTTGATTACACCAAATGATGACCGTTGCTTTATTGATGTGGATGGCGAACGTTATTCATGGCGTGATGGTGAAAGCGTGGTGTTTGATGAAACCTACATTCACTATGCTGAAAATAAAACAGATCAAAACCGTATTATCTTTTTCGCTGATGTAGAGCGTCCATTAAAGACACGTTTTATGGAAAAGTTTAACCACTGGTTTGGTAAAAGTGTGATGACTGCTGCGAGTTCACCTAATGAAGCAGGTGATCAAACAGGTGGTTTAAATAAAGTTTTTGGTTATGTTTACCAAATCCGAATTAAAGCCAAAGCATTAAAGAAATCAAACCGCCAACTTTATTACTTTTTAAAGTGGTTCTTAATGTTAGGATTATTCTTCCTTATTTTTATACGTCCCTATGTATTTTAATGAGTGAAATCAAAACGCCCGACAGGGCGTTTTTTTATTTGTTCTCGTTATAAAATACGTTTAAATGAGTGAATTTTATCTAGGTACAAACTATGCAGACATTTCGTTCGAAAATAGATTGGTGGTTATGGGGAATAGTTATTGCGACGACAGGTTTACTGCTGCAGTTTTTATGGACGATGTATATTAAAGGAACCATGCAAGAATACCCTGAGCATGCAGTTATATATTTTCTAACGATTGGATTGCTCTGGTGGCCGATCTTAAACACTCGTTATGTTGTGACTGAACATGAGCTGACGATTTATTCGATGTGGTTTAAATGGAGAATAAATAAGAATGATATTGTTGAGCTTACAAGTACACATCATCTGACCTCGTCCCCAGCTCTATCTTTGGATCGTTTACGCATTGATTATAAAAAGGATGGTATAGCAACTTATATTTTGGTATCACCTAAAAATAAACAGGCTTTCTGTCAGGCAATACAGTCAGTAGTCACTAAAAAATAGATTGATAATTTCGTATTTCATGTCGAATAGAAAACTTATTTTTAAAAAGAGCCATATTTTTTTAGTTGTACCAGATAGTATAATTTGGATAACATTTGATATTTAAAATCATGAGAAAATATAATGAAAAAACAGCTATTGATTAGTTTAAGTATTTTAAGTTTAGTGGCTTGTACTGAAGAAACTGATGATATTTATGGAACTGTTGATCCTCAGAATAAAGCTTTTTATAGTTATGATCTTTCAGCTGCAAATGAGTCTAATAAACTGACAAAGAAATCGTATCAAGTAGATAAAAATAATGATCTTTTAATTACTTATACCGAAACACCAAAATTACAGACTGAAGCGCTTCGAAACTTTATTACTAGCAATGGGATATCAACCATATTTCCACCGCAAAATACCACTGGTGCTTATATCGTAGGTCGTAAAGCAGTATTCAGTGATAGCGTTTTAGAGTATGAACCTTATAATTTAGAACAGAGAATAGCATTTAAACTTACTTATCAGCTCAAGAAGATTGACTTGTCTGGCTTAGAGGTTTCTGACTATGTACGTTATTTTTTAAGACAAGCGACAGCATCATCGTTCATAAGCGATGTAACACTAGAAATTATTCAAGGACTATTGTTTGCCAGTCAGGATAAATTCCCTGCAGGTGCAACATGTTGGCAAAAACAAGTTCAGTTGAGTACTCAAGATTATATTGAATCTTATCCAACGCAAAATCTTGCGCATGTCAGTACCAGTAGTACTGTTCAAAATCAGGGTATTTGGCAAAATGCATCATGGACAGCATATCAACCCAGTACAGAGTTTAATTTAGCGGATACGCGAATTCGTCATCAAGCACGTGAGTATTGGGGTTTTTACCATACGACGAGAGAGGTGAATCCAATTACTCCGACAAATGAACTCGCTTGTGATTTCTTTAATGAGTCAGCATTTAAGAGCGTTGATAAAGTATTGAGTCGAGTTTTTTAATTATCGGTGTAATTTGAGCCATTGAGTTGATGGATTTTAGCTCAATTCACTTGAAATTGATTTATGCAGACTACATCATCAAACCAATACTGATCATGAAAGTCTGCTGTGAATCCAAACGCGCGTGAACACATTGAAAAAATACTGACTCATATGACCCAATTGCCTGGTGTGTACAAAATGCTAGGCAAAGATGGGGAGTTGCTATATGTCGGTAAAGCGAAGAATCTAAAAAATCGTGTCTCCAGCTATTTTGTAAAAACGATTGAGCATCCCAAAACACAAGCTCTGGTTGCACGTATTTATGATATCGAGACATTGATTGTTCGTTCCGAAACTGAAGCGCTACTATTAGAACAAAATCTTATCAAATTACATCGTCCGCCATATAACATCATGCTGCGGGACGATAAGTCTTATGTCTATATCTTTGTTTCCGCAGATAAACCTTATCCTCGTATTGCCAGTGGGCGAGGTAAAGGTAAGCATCAAATCGGAAAATTTTTTGGTCCTTATCCAAGTGCATACAGCGCGCGAGATACTCTTTTAACCTTACAAAAACTATTTAATGTAAGACAGTGTGAAAATAGCTATTTTTCTCAACGCAAACGCCCTTGTCTACAATATCAAATCAAACGGTGTACAGCACCGTGTGTGGGGTTAATTAGCCCAGAGGAATATAAAGAAGATGTTGATAATTCTATTCGCTTCTTACAAGGCGATACTAAAGAGTTGAATCAGGAATTAATCGGCAAAATGGAGCAAGCGGCAGAAGCTCTTGAGTTCGAAAAAGCGGTATTTTATCGAGATCGGTTGTCTTTATTACGTGAAGTTCAAGCACAACAAGCGGTGTTTAAAATAAAAGGTGAGGCTGATATTTTAGCCATCGCCTATCAAGCGGGTGTCACCTGCGTACAAATCATGTATGTGCGTAATGGTCGTATGCTGGGAGGAAAAAGCTATTTTCCAGATATGTTGGGTGATGATCTTGGACAAATGCTCAGTGATTTTATTGCTAACTTCTACTTCCAAGTGGCAGATGAAATCCCTTCTGAGTTGATTGTGAATGTCGAACTTCCTGATCGAGTTCAACTCGAAGAAGCGTTACAACAAACCTTTGAAAAGAAAGTTCAGATCAAGCACAAAGTTCGAGAAACACGGGCTGAGTGGCAAGAGCTTGCACAAATGAACGTGCAGCATGCAATCAAAGGGAAGTTGAGTAATCATTTAGAGTTGAATGAGCGTTTTCATCAACTTGAACAAGTTGCGGGACGTCCGATTGATCGGATTGAATGTTTTGATATTAGTCATACGATGGGAGAAGCACCAATCGCTTCCTGTGTGGTGTTCGATCAAGGTGGGGCGCGGAAAAGAGATTATCGTCAGTTCGCCATTCAGGACATTACAGGAGGTGATGACTATGCAGCGATGCGTCAAGCGTTAATTCGTCGTTATAAAAAGAATATGTTACCTGACCTTTTACTGATTGATGGTGGTAAAGGGCAGTTGCATATGGCTATGGATGTCATGCAAGAGCTTGGTCTAGATGCATTTATGATTGGGGTCTCTAAAGGTGAAGGGCGAAAACCAGGTTTAGAAACCTTACATTTTACTGATGGTACAAAGATCCAATTGCCTGAAGACCACAAAGCTTTGCACTTGATTCAGCAAGTTCGAGATGAAGCACATCGTTTTGCCATCACCAAACATAGAGCCAAGCGAGATAAACGACGTAGTAGTTCTGTATTGGAAGCAATCCCAGGTTTAGGACCTAAACGTCGACGCGATTTATTGACTCATTTTGGCGGTATACAAGGCGTGCTAAAAGCTTCAGAAAAAGAATTAATGCTTGTTCCTGGTTTGGGAGAAGTGATGGCAAGGACGATTTATAAAATTCTTCATGAATAAAAGGGCGGATTGACCGAATCTTCCATAGAGTTATGGATAAATGATCATTCACAAAACTTAAGAAACGTTGAAAGATAAAGTGAATTTGCCCCTTAAGGAATAATAATGTCACTGCTTGGATTGTATCAACAGCTAGAACAACAAGAATGGATTGATATTCCATCAGGATGGTTGCAAGGGCGTACGGTATTTGGTGGTCTTATCGCAGGTCTGCTCATTCAAAAAGCAATTCTTACAGTCAATGATTCAGCAAAACAGCTTTTAAGTTGCAGTGTCAGTTTTGTTGGGCCTGTACAGCAAGGTGCAGCCAAATTAACGGCTGAAGTATTGAGACAAGGGAAATCAGTGACGACACTTGAAATTCGTCTTTGGCAAGATGATGCAGTGCAAAGTGTTTTAGTCGCAAGCTTCGGTCTGGGGCGAGAATCGAGAATTGTGGTGAATAACCAACCAACAGTTCCTGACTACGTAACAGCAGATCAACTGGAAAAAATGGTTTATCTTGAAGGTTTGATGCCTGAATGCTTACAACAGTTCGAGCTGTGTTGGGCTGAAGGACATTATCCAATGGCAGGAAGTAAAACACCTGATTTTGGTGGATGGTGTCGTTTTTCTCCTCAATTACACTCAAATCGTGATTTATATTTGGGTGATTTATTTTCTTTAATGGATGTGTGGCCGCCAGGTGTTTTGCCAATGTTTAAAACACCAGCACCAGCGAGCTCTTTAAGTTGGCACATTACATATATACACCCGATTGAAAATCAACTGAATGACTGGTTTAAATATAAAGTCGTTACTGAGTTTGCAGAACACGGTTATTCAACAGAATATGCTTATCTTTGGGATAGTGAAAATCGATTAATTGCGATCCTTAGGCAGACGGTTGCCGTTTTTGCCTAGTCGACACTTCCTCGTATTTCGTATAAAGTTGCTTACAGATGGATACAATCTCGGCACAACCTTTGTGCAATATGCATATTTGATGCGACCAACATGGCGGTGTTTATGAGCACAGGGCGAATCCTGAACATTCCTAATATTCTAACATTGGCACGTATTGCCTTTATTCCTGTTTTTTTGGTGATTGCCTATTGGCCACCAGCGATTGGAATTGCTGAGCATCATGGTGGGATGATGCGACATTTGATTTTGACCGCGATCTTTGTCCTTGCAGCTGTAACAGATTGGTTTGATGGCTACCTCGCAAGGACATTAAATCAAACATCGGCTTTTGGACGCTTTCTCGATCCTGTCGCTGATAAATTGATGGTCGCTGCTGCTTTGATTGTTTTGGTTCAATGGCAACCTACAATTTCCATGGCATTTGCTGCGATTGTGATTATTTCTCGTGAAATTACAGTTTCAGCATTGCGTGAATGGATGGCAGAATTGGGTGCAAGAACTAATGTAGCGGTTTCAACCGTAGGTAAATATAAAACTGCCTTTCAAATGATTGCGATTAGCGTATTTTTGTTGAACTGGAAGCCATTAGAAATCTGGGCATATGCTTTATTGTATGCTGCGGTGATATTAACCTTATGGTCGATGATCATATATCTACGAGCTGCATGGCCTTATTTAAAACAGCCCTAATTGCTTATCAATCTAATAGCAATAGCATCAAATCTAAGAAGCTCTCTACCTAGAGGGCTTTTTTTATTGCCTCATATATACAGCTCAAGAAAAAAGCCCATAACGAATATGAGCTTAGTCCTCTGAGGAAAGTCATGCTCTTTTTGGGAGAGTATGCTGAAGAACATAATCATAATATGAGAATATGCTGATATTTACAACGCAAGAAAGTGTAAAGATTTTTTAATATTCTCAGTTTTGGTTTGCTTGGTTTTCAGTCAGTGTTGCAAATTTATGTTCGATCTGAGCTGCATTGCTTTGTAAGATTTCGATAAGCTTCTGAATATTCAGAAAATCAAAACGATTTTTTGATGCAACTAAGGTCAAGGCGATCGGTGCTTCCTTTGTGGAAAAACGTATCGGTACAGACAGACCGCAAACTTGTGGATCAATTTCACCTTGAGATAAATAAAATCCCTGCTTTTTGATTTTTTTCATCTGTTGAGCGAATTCATCTAGATCATGGGCAAAGCCAACTTTGGCAAGCTCATTTGAGAATTGCTCATAGTAAGACTGAATTCTTTGTTTGGTTAAATGAGCAATCACAATTTTAGGTGATGCCCCCACATATACAGGTCGAGGACAGCCACGTCCGTATGAAATCAGCTCGGCTGCTTTGAAGGTTTCATGATGTAAATCAATACAGTAATCATGATTCAAATAGGTGAGTAAGCAGCAAAGTTCTGTACGATCTACGATATCTCGCATGAACGGAATACTGATTTGTACTAAAGGATCTGTACTATGCGAAATATAGTCTAAAACCGCTATTTTAGAGCCTAAAGTGTAGTCACCGGATGTTCCACTAATACGTTTCAAGATATCAGTTGATACCAGTTCCTTTAAATAGCGATATGCAGTGGGTTTTGAGAGATTGAGCTCATCACAAATGATATCAACGTTGATAGTCGGGCGAGAAACTGAAAATAAGTCCAGTACAGTGAGAATTTTACCAAAACTCGAAATTGCCATGATGAGCTGTTTACTCCTTAAAAATAGTCTAAAGCTGTGGCTTTTATTTGCTTTATAACAGAAAAGTCATTCAGCGGGTATGCACTTTTAGCGTAGTTGATTCTAAAACGTATGAATAAGTTCTCTGATGAGAAAAATGATATGTTTTGCATGATATATTCTATATTTAATTAAATAATTATCAAATAGTGATAATTTGTGTTGACTAAATTGCTTGGTTTTGAAAAAATTATAAGCACAATTTCTTCATTGGATAATTTGTTTTAAATTTATCCCTGAAATATTTGCCATTCCGATCAGTTCATTCTATTTCACGGTCAATTGAATGCTCTTTTAGTCTCTACCAAGAAGCTAAATGCAGCTGAGTTGTGTTGTGAATTTGCGTTTCCTAACGCGGTTAGTATTGAGAAAAGTTCATGTTATTTAAACAGTTGTTGGCTTTTAGGCCGAGTCGACTTGATATTATTTTTGCGTGCAAAACCTTTGTCGCAGGGATGTTGGCACTGTTTATTTCATTTGAGCTTGATTTGATTAACCCCATGTGGTCGATAGGGACGGTATTAATTATTGCCAGTCCTTACTCTGGTATGGTTTCTTCCAAATGTATTTATCGCTTGGTTGGTACGGCTGCAGGAGCAATTATCGCGTTGCTTTTGACACCACATTTTATTAATACGCCGTGGTTGTTTACGATCATCTTGGCACTGTGGGTCGGGTTTGCACTGTGTATATCGCTCTTGGATCGTACTCCACGTAGCTATGTATTTATGTTGGCTGGATATTCCACCGCAATGATTGTGTATAACGCCATCACTTATGTTGATACCTATAATATTTTTGATATTGCTCTGGCACGAGTTTTAGAAATCTCTGTAGGTGTGATTTCAACCGCTGTCGTTTCAGCAACTTTTTTTCCTGTTCATGTAGGTGCCATGATTAAACAACGTGTCATCAAAACTTTGCAGGATCTGGAAAATATTTTTGAAAAACTCATTTCAGCCCAAGATACAAACCAAAATTACACACAAATTTTAGGGGTGATCACTCGTGATGCATCAGATATCCATGCTCTAGCAGTTCATCTCGCTTATGAAAAAGGCGAGTTGCAAGGCATGACCAAACCTCTACAAGAAATGCTGCATCAGGTCTCGCTTGTTGTAGCCAATCTAGTTGCCATGTCTCAACGGATTAAACAATTAGAGCAAATGCCATTAACCACATTAGCTCCAAGGTTAAGCCAACTACGACAACAGACCTTACAGTTTTTAAATCAAGAAAAACAATTAACTGCCGATAACTTACGTGATTTACCACCACAGTTTGAACAAGATTTTAGCGAATTGATTGCGATGGCTTCGTCTGAACAAAAGACTGTGTTGGCTGCCTTAAAAATGGATGTACGTCATTTTATCGCCAATATGTTGGCAGTGAAGTTACTTTGGCAACAGATCCAGAAAGGTCATAAAGAAATCCCATCTGAGATAACTACGATTACCACTAAATATCCAAGTTTACACCGTGATCATGGTATCGCGGTACGCGGTGGAATCAGTGCGGTTCTCATCACTTTCATCGTGACAGGAGCGTGGATTTTATCAGGTTGGAAAGCTGGATTTATGATGGCGCAAATGGGCGCGATCACAGCGTGTATTTTGACTGCTTTGGATAATCCTGTGCCTGTGTTGCGCATATTTATCTGGGGGAGCATCGTTTCAGCGGGATTGGTTTTTATTTATGCCTTTGGAATTTTTCCCCACATTACGCACTTTTGGCAATTAGCACTGGTACTTTTTCCAATTTTCCTTGTGGCTGTAAGCATGATGGCAAATCAAATGCTAATGCCGATAGGTATGGTTTTAGGTATTAATACCATGATGGGGCTGAATTTACACAATAAATATTCAATGGATGCGGTGTCTTATTTAGACAGCTCTTTTGCCATGATTTTAGGTGTTTTGGTCTCATTAATTGTGATTGATTTGGTTCGTGCTGTTTCACCCGATACAAGCGCAACACGTATTTTAAGTTTGCATTACCAAGCGATGCGTCAAGCTTTAACACTGAGTTATGGGATTGATTTCAAAATTCATTTACGCAGCATGCTTGATCGAGTTGGGGTTCTAAATAGCAAGATGGTACAAAATGCTGAACTGAAATATGCCATCCAAAATGCCTTAATTGAAAGTGCATCGATTGTTGATCTTGTGCGATTACAGGAAATCCGCCAAAAGCTTCCACATTATGTGGACTTGCAAATGCAAATTGCTCTTTTAGAGCAGCAGCTTGCTGAATATTTTCAAACTCAATCAGAGCAACTTTCATTTCAAACTTTTCCAACGAAAATTCTTCAGCAAATCGAAGTGGTCAAGCATCTTGCAACGCCAATTAGTGAAGATGATTTGCATCAAAGATTATTGATTTCACTGAATAATATTCTCAAAAGCATAGGGCATGCTTCAGATTTAGAGGTGAATTTAAATATGAATAACGTTGAGGTTGCTCATGGGTGAAATCAATCTATATGGAATTTATATTCCAACGTTGTTAGTGCAAGCCGTGATTGCTTATGTGCTGTTTAAGATGTTGAGTCCATTTGTAGACCGTTTCGCTCAGATGGGATGGATCGGGTTACCCAGTATTTTTAATCTCTGCTTCTATTTAGCTTTGATGCTTTGTGTGCATGAGATTTTTGTTCGACTTTGGATTTGAGCTAAATTTTTGATTGTTTAAATTTCTCTGATTTAAAAATGAGTAGTAAAGGTGAAGAACATGAATGCATTTGATATGCGAAAAGTCATACGACCTGTGGTTCTTATCATTGCCATTATTGTGGCGATATACACGGTTGTGCATTTATGGAATTACTATAATGCGGCACCTTGGACGCGAGATGGTCGTGTCCGTGGCGATGTCATTCAAGTGGCTTCAGATGTCAATGGTTTGGTGACTGAGGTTTTGGTACAAGACAACCAAACTGTAAAGAAAGGACAGGTCTTGTTTAAAATTGATGTCGCACGTCAAGCACTGGATGTGGAGCAAGCCAAATCTGATCTTGCGAAAGCTAAAGCAGGTCTAGCACAAGCTCAAGCGACTCTCTCGGGTACCAAAGCTAGCTTAGTAAAGACCGAAGCCAATATGAAACTTGCCGAAAAGAATGCAGCTCGATATACCAGTCTTATGGATGGTGCAATTTCCAAACAGGAACAAGATCAAGTTTTTGCTGCACGTGATCAAGCTTTTGCTGAACGCGAACAATTAAAAGCAAGTATTGAACAAGCCAATGCTGCGATTGAACAGCAACATGCGTTACTGGATGTGGCGACAGGTAATTTGCACTTGGCAGAATTGAATTTACACCGTTCAGAAGTTGTTGCTCCTGCCGATGGAACTTTATCAAATTTTGATTTACGTGTGGGTAATTACGTTAAAGTTGGACAAGCTGTGGCAGCCCTTTTAGATCGTCAGCAACTTTATGTGGTTGGTTATTTTGAAGAAACAAAACTTGACCGTATTCATGTTGGAGATGTTGCAACAGTTCAATTGATGGGGGACAAACAACGTATTCGTGGTCATGTGCAAGGTATTGCATCTGGGATTGAAGATCGCGAGCGTTCGGGCAGTTCAAACTTATTGGCAAATGTAAATCCAACTTTTAGTTGGGTACGATTGGCTCAACGAGTGCCTGTGAAAATTGTATTAGATGAACCACCACAAAATCCATTGGCATTCGTTTCTGGACGTACTGCAACGGTGAGAGTGATTGAGAAATAAGCTTTGAAGTTGTTAATAAATAAAATTAGTAGAGTGATATTGGTTAGGAAAGCTCATAAGCTCAATTCAACGTTGTTATTCCGTTCCGCCTTCAATGTAAATTCAGCTCAAAAGGCGATATGGATATCGCCCGCCAAGATATTCATTTATATCTAAAATGTCTGATTAAGGTGTGATGCCTGTAGGATCGCGATACCAGCTTTGTATCAACAACGCTGCTGCGAAGCTATCTGCTGATAAGCGTTTTGCTTGACCTTTACTTTGATAAGATTCGAGTTCTTCTCTCGCTTCACGAGTTGTTAGGCGTTCATCCACCATCCACGTTTGGATATTTGTCTGGTGACGTAAACGACGAGCGAATTTACGAGCGCGTGCTGAGAGTTCGGATTCACTATCATCCATATTCAAAGGTAGCCCGACTAGAAATAAGTTCGGTTGCCACTCTTTAACAAGTTTGAGTAATTGGTTCCAGTCAGGGATGCCATCTTTCATTATAAATAAAGGCAGTGGATTGGCACTTTCAATCGCGGATTGACCAATCGCAATGCCCATTTTTTGTGTACCAAAATCAAATGCCATAATCGACTGAGAAGTTTGTATATCAGGCATGACCAATCTCAGAAGCAAACCAAGTACGATCTACACCGATTTTTTTATAAGCCGCATCCCAACGATCGCCGTATGGAAGATTAAAAATAAGATCCATATCTGAATCGCAAATCAACCAGTCACCACGAGTGATTTCATCTTCAAGTTGATTTTTACCCCAACTCGCATAGCCTAGAGCAATTTGATAGCGACCAACGCCTTCATTGTGAGCAATCGCATCTAAGATATCTTTACTGGTGGTAATACAGACATTTTCTCCTACCGCAATAGAGGAGTGCCAAGTCGGTTGACCAGTATGTAGAACGAAGCCTGCTTCTGGGCGTAAAGGACCGCCCTGCAAGACCGCGTGAGGGTGAACATTATCAGCATCAATCTCCAAATCATTGAGAAGTTCTTTGATTTGTAAATCAGACGGACGATTGATAATGATGCCTTGTGCACCGTCTTCATCATGGCGCGCAACATAGATGACAGTATTTGCAAAGAAGTCATCTGCCATGTCTGGTGGAGCGATGAGACAACGGTGAGTTAAGTATTGTTTCGTCACCTAGGCGGTTCTCCATCAAAAGAATGTACGTTTCTATCTATATAGGTTCTTTATATCAACATACAAGAGTTAATCGGATTTCGCCAATCATTTTCTGATATTTTGCCCTAAAAATCAGGCAGGCTGAAACTTAAGCTGTCGCAACTGCTTCGCATGTTGCAAAGTTGTCTCACTAATTTCGACACCACCAGACATACGAGCAAGCTCTAGAATACGCTGTTCTTCGTCGAGTTCGATAATGGTACTGCTAGCTGGATCAGTTTGTTGTTTTTTGACCAGTAGATGTTGGTCGGATTGCGCCGCAACCTGTGCTTGGTGAGTAATACATAGTAATTGAACATGCTGTGCTAAATCAGCCAGTAATCGTCCTACAACTTCTGCAGTTCCACCACTAATTCCGACATCAATTTCATCAAACACTAGAACTTCAGCTTCGGTCTTCTCCGCATTCATGACTTGCATGACTAAAGCAATACGAGAAAGCTCACCACCTGAGGCAACTCGTGCTAATGGTTGTGGAGGAATTCCTTTATTTGCAGTGAATAGCAGTTGAATAAAGCTTAGGCCTTCTGATGATGCTTGTTCTAATGGTTCGAACTTGAATTCAAAATGAGCTTCAGGAAGAGCCAAAGGTTTGACTTGTTCAGTAAGTTGTTTAGCTAGTGGAATCGCAGCGGTTCGGCGAATATCATCTAAGTGCTGTGCTTTTTCAATAAAGGATTGATAGGCAATTTCAACTTGTTCAGCCAAAGTTTCAGGATCTTCAAGTTGATGAAGTTGTTCTAATTCCTGTTGCCATTGTTCAAAATCTTGTTTGAGGGACTCTGGTTGAGTTCTGTATTTACGTGCCAGACGATGGAATATTTCAAGTGTAGAATTTAATTGCTCCATGCGTTCAGGATCGAAACTTTGGCGATCGATGAACTGACGCAAGCTTGCTGTAGCATCTTCGATTTCGCTTTGTGCATTTAATAAAGAATTATAAATGGTTGAAAGCAGTTCGCTGCGTCCAGCATGAGACTCTAACCGACGGATAATCGATGAGATTTCTTGAGTAATATTTTGTTCAGCTTCATCCAATACATTTAGGCTATAACCACAGTCTTGCATGATATGTTCGTGATGGCTTAAGCGATCAAATTCTTGTTCAATTTCTCGATATTCTGTTTGTACAATTTCCTCAAGCTCTTCCAATTGAGCTTCTAAGCTTTGTATCTTTTGCAGGCGAGTAGCTTGCGCATCTAGCGCGGCTTGGTGTTGTCGGATATTTTGCTGCCAAATGCTATACGCTTCACGAACTGCTTGTGCTTGATCACCAAAATTGTGATAACGATCTAACCAGTGTTTTGGATAAGGTGGTTCTAGAAGTTGTTGCTGACTGTGCTGGCTGTAGAGTTGGACTAATAATCGCCCGATTTCTTTAAGTTCAGCAAGGCTACTAGGTCTTCCATTAATCCAAGCTTTACTACGACCAGTCGCAAAGATGACACGACGCAAATGGATTTCGCCTGATTCATCATCAAGCTCATGATCTATGAGCCAATTTGCTTCAGCACTATCAGCTTGGTAGCTAAAAATAGCTGTAACGTCAGCTTTATCTGCACCATATCGGACATAATTTGTATCTGTACGTTCACCTAAACATGCAGATAAGGCATCTAACAATAAAGATTTTCCTGCGCCTGTTTCTCCTGTGAGAACATTAAAGCCTTGTTCAATATCTAAAGCTAAGTGGTCAGCGAGTGCAAAATTAATTAAAGTTAAATGGGTGAGCATAAACGCATCCAATGCACAGATTGTTTTGCTTAAAGATAGAGAGTTTTTATAGTGGCGACAAGTCGTGATTCACCTATTTTGTTGCTTTCACTACAAAACGATTTATTGGAATTTGGAAAAATGCATAAGTCATATTGTTCGATCAGCAAAGAGCTGAAAGTGTATGATTTCAAGCTGATCCATAATTCAAACTAATAATGTTTTAGTGCTGTTGTTTTTTTAGTGATTCAGATGGTCTATTTCTGAAGTCGGTCTTATATATTGAAGTTTGATTTTCTTAATCTTCATCATTCATCGCGATGCAAATCGCTTTATGTAGGGCAAACTTAACTAAGATGATTCTGTCCACTCGTAACATGGTTGTTCACCTTGTGATTGGGCAAAAGTTCCTTTGCTAGTTTTTCTTTATTTGGCATAGCTGTTCGCCTTGCACTCAGGCAAAGTTACACTTTGTGCTTTTTCGCCACTCGTAGCATAACTACTCGTCTTGCGCTCGGACAAAGCTTCGCTTTGTTTTTTCCCCGCTCAGGTATGAAAATTGCTGTATTTACGCCAGAAAATGGATTGATTAGTTGTAAAGGCACAATTAAACTACGTCCAGCATAACCTAATATAAATGCGGCAGAATTTGGAGAGTACGCATGAGTTCAGTGCAGTTTGATCATGTAACGGTCATTAAGAAATCGAATGTGTATTTTGGCGGGGCATGTATTAGCCATACAGTACAATTTGAAGATGGTACAAAAAAAACTTTAGGCGTTATTTTACCTACTGAACAACCTTTGACTTTTGAAACACACGTCCCAGAGCGTATGGAAATTATTTCTGGTGAGTGTCGCGTAAAAATTGCAGATAGTACAGAAAGTGAATTATTCCGTGCGGGGCAGTCATTCTATGTCCCTGGAAACAGTGTATTCCATATTGAAGCAGATGAAGTTCTTGATTATGTGTGTCATTTAGAAGGTTAACCTTTTCCTTCATAAATCGAGTACACTATATCTTAAGAAAATCCTGTAAAGTCATTTACAGGATTTTTTATTTTCAAAATCCCCCCAAATATCCTGCTTTAAGTGGGAATGCTGAAAAGAGGTCGCTCATGGCAAAACCTGAATATTATTATGGCGTTCATTCCGTGGAGTCATTATTAGAATTGGAGCCTGAGCGAGTACTCACATTGTTTACGCTTAAAGGTCGAGATGATCAGCGTTTACAAAAAATCTTAGCACTTGCAGAACCCTTCGGGATTAGTGTGCAAAAGGCAAGCCGTGACAGTCTGGAAAAACTAGCAGGAATGCCATTCCACCAAGGGGTTGTTGCTGCTGTACGACCTCATCCAACGCTTAATGAAAAAGATTTAGATCAATTAATGCAGCAGCATCCAGATGCGTTATTGTTGGCACTTGATCAAGTGACTGATCCACATAATTTAGGTGCTTGCATCCGAACTGCTGCCGCTATGGGTGTTCAAGCAGTCATCGTACCTAGAGATCGTTCAGCAAGTTTGACGCCAACAGCACGTAAAGTTGCAGCAGGTGGTGCAGAAAAGGTTAAGTTTATTCAAGTCACTAATCTTGCTCGTACCTTAGCGCATTTAAAAGAGACTACCCATACTCGTGTGATTGGTACGATGCTTGATGAGAAGGCTTTGCCTATTCAGCAATGTGATTTTAGTGGTTCAGTTGTGATAGTGATGGGCGCTGAAGACACAGGACTTCGACCAATTACCCAATCGCAATGTGATCAAACAGTGTTTATCCCAATGGCAGGTGATTTGCAGAGTTTAAATGTAAGTGTTGCAACAGGTATGGCACTTTATGAGGCATGTCGACAGCGTACTACTGTATAATCATCGTTACGCTCTATTCAAAATTGAAAAATGACAGTTCGCTCGCAAGGTTATCTTTTTGTCCTGATCACGATGTGTATATGGGGCGGATTTACTATTTTCTCCCGACTTAATGCGCATTGGCATGTCAGTATGTGGGATTTGGTTGCGATGCGCTTTGCAATTGCTTCTGTTATTTTAGTGCCTGTTTTAATTTATAAAAAAGATTTTGCCTTTTTATGGCATCCACGCCCTTTGATTTTGGCACTGATCGGCGGGCTAGGCTATTGTTTTACCGTATATACCGCTTTTTTGCATGCCCCAGCTGCACATGCTGCTATTTTTTTAAATGGTTGTATCCCTTTGTGTACTGCTATTGCTGCATATTTATTATTTAGACAGCCTTTTGATAAACATACGTGGTTCAGTATTGCAATTATGATGAGTGCATTATTACTTATGAGTTATTTAATGCTGCATGATCAAAGTGCTGTATTGGGTTGGGGGGATCTGTTGCTGTTTATTAGTGCGGTGTGGTGGGGTGTTTTTACCGTTCTCCTAAAACAATGGAAGCTATCTGCTTGGCATTCAACAGCGGGTGTAGTGATTTGGTCTGCGATTATCTACCTGCCTATTTATATTTTATTTATTCCAAAACATTTTCAAGATGCAGAACCTCTTCACCTCTTGATTCAAGGACTTTTCCATGGTGTGTTGGTAGTGATCGTTGCGACTTTGACTTATGTTGCAGCAATTCAAAGATTAGGTGCATTTAAAACGGGAAGTATTGTAACTTTAGCACCATTTATAGCAGCTGTTGTCGCTGTTCCTTTGTTAGATGAACCAATCAATCTCGCCATGATCAGTGGTTTGATTGGAATGGCGATTGGTGCGCTTCAACCGTGGCGATGGTTTCAAAAAGACACCTTAGAGGCTCAGCTCGAACATCAAAACAAAAATTAATATTCAGCGCGTTGTAGATAACTGAAATGTAATGGTTTTAATTGTTGGTGTAGATGTTCCAATAAGCCATCATTTACCACAATGTCATTTGCCAAACGTTGCTTTTCAGAGCGAGGCATTTGTGCTGCAATAATATGACGAATTTGCTGTTCACTTTGCCCATCTCGTTGACTTGCACGTTCCAGTTGAATGTGCTCACTTGCATCGATCAATAAAGTATGATGAACGAGTTCATGTTGATTAGTTTCAAACAAAAGTGGTGAGACTAAAATGACATAAGGGCTTTCAGCTTGTTGTAATTGTTGAATGATAGATTGGCGAATCGCGGGATGTGTGATTTTTTCTAATGTCATACGTGCTTCAGGATGGCTGAAGATATGTTCTCTCAAGGCTCGACGATTTAAAGTTCCATCTTCTAATAGAACCCAATCTCCAAAAGCACGGTGTATTTCTTTTAAAGCAGGTTGATTTGGTGCTACGACTTCTCGAGCAACAATATCTGCATCTATTACAATAATACCTTGGGACTCAAACCATTGGGTTGCAGCAGATTTACCACTCCCAATACCACCCGTAATCCCCAAGATAAATGTCATATTAACCCCCAAGATACACTTTCATAATTTGCTCACCCCATAGAAAGGCAATCCAACCGGCAATTGCAATATAAGGACCAAATGCAAAAGGTTGATTTTCACCGCGCATTTTCATCAGCATAATACCAATAATTGCGCCTACCATAGAAGAGAGTAATACGATGAGGGGTAGCATCATCGGACCCATCCATGCACCAAGGGCGGCAAGCAGTTTAAAATCTCCATAGCCCATACCTTCTTTGCCCGTGATGATTTTAAATAGGTAATAGACAATCCAAAGACATAGAAAACCGATTAAATAGCCCCAGATCGCAGCACTAGGCGTTGTATAGATTGCAAAAGTATTAATACCTAGACCTAATGCTGCTAAAGGTAGCGTAAATCGATCAGGTAGTAATTGTGTATCAAAATCAATAAAAGTGAGTGCAATCAGTGTCCAAGTTAGAATTAAGCCGAACAGCATCTGAATTGTTGCACCGAATACTGCCACAACGATCAATGAACAGATCATAGTAAGTAGTTCAATCAGCGGGTAGCGAATGCTAATTGGATTCTTGCAAGTGCCACATTTACCACGGAGTGCTAACCAACTAATAAGAGGAATATTTTGGAACCATTTAATTGGCGTTTGACACTTAGGGCAGGTAGAAACTGGCTGACTTAATGTTAACTTGCTCTGATCTATGATCGGCTGTTCAGGGTGTAAAAGCATTTGGCATTCTTGATGCCATTCTTGCTCCATCATTTTTGGAGTACGAAAGATCACAACATTTAAAAAACTGCCGATGCACAGGCTGATTAATCCAACTGCAAGGTAAAGTGCAGTTGGATTTTCTAAAAAGTAAAGGAAAAAAGATTGCATTACACTACAGAACCCATTTGGAAGATTGGTAGATACATGGCAATAACGAGACCACCCACTAACACACCAAGTATTGCCATAATAAGAGGTTCCATCATCGAAGTCAGACCATCGACTGCGTTGTCGACCTCATTTTCATAGTGTGTCGCGACTTTATCTAACATCGAATCAAGTGCACCTGACTCTTCACCAATCGCGACCATTTGGATTGCCATAGCTGGGAATCGATTAGAGACACGCATTGCAAATTGAAGTTGTTGTCCAGTCGCTACATCTTCTCGAATTTTCATTACAGCATCCTCGTAAACCACATTGTTAGTAGCGCCAGCTGTGGATTCAAGTGCATCAATTAATGGAACGCCCGCCGCAAATGTCGTTGCTAGTGTACGACTGTAGCGAGCAATAATTGCTTTGTATACAAGATCACCAAAGATAGGTAATCTTAAAGCAAGCTTATCCAATGTATCTCTAAACTTTTTACTACGTTTTTTTGCCTCCAAGAATCCTGTGATAAAAATACCTATAGCAATAATGAGGATAAACCAATACTCTTGCATCCATTTAGACATATTTACAACCATTTGGGTAAAAGCTGGTAGATCAGCTCCAAAGGATGTAAAGAGGTCTTGGAAAACGGGTACTACCTTAACCATTAGAATGATTGTTACAATTACAGCTACAACGATAACAGTGGCAGGATATTTCATCGCTTTTTTAATTTTTTGTTTGAGTAACTCACTTTTTTCCTTATATACCGCGACACGATCTAGCATGGTCTCAAGCGCGCCAGATTGTTCACCTGATTCAACCAGTGAACAAAATAAGGTATCGAAATATTGAGGATATTTTTTTAAAGCACCAGCGAAAGTATTACCACCTTCAACCTCGCTTTTTAATCCCAGGACAACCTCACGCATGGATGGGTTTTCCAAGCCTTCAGCAACTATCTCGAAACCTTGTACCAAGGGTACACCCGCTTTCATCATTGTAGCTAATTGGCGTGTGAAAACCGTAATATCTAAGGTCGTTACTTTTTTCTTCATAAAACCTTCGAGAATGTTTTTACGTTTTTCTCGAATATTTTTAATTGTCACACCTTGTTTACGTAAGGTGACTTTTGCTAAAGCCATATTACGTGCTGGAAGTTCCCCTTTAATTTTTGCCCCTTTACGATCGACCCCTTCATAGGCAAAAGTAGGCATCATTTGCGCTTTTTTCGCTGCCATGACCATTAATCCTTTTTATTGATTTTATTCACTTGTTACTCGGTTAACTTCTTGCAAAGAGGTTATCCCTTGCATGACCTTTTTTAAACCAGAACGGCGTAGATTATTGAAACCAGCCTTTTCAGATGCTGCTGCAATTTGTAGTGCATTTCCATCTTCCATAATAATCTTGGAAATCTCGGGTGTCACTTTCATTACTTCATAAATACCGACACGCCCTTTATATCCTTCACGACAAGCATCGCAGCCGACAGGTTGAAAAATTTGAAAGTCAGGGTTGGCTAAATCTTGTTCAGTGAAGCCCATTTCTAAAAGACTTTGTTGAGGAATCTCGATAGGTTGTTTGCATTCCGAGCATAGGCGGCGGGCTAAACGTTGAGCAATCACTAGATTAACCGAGGTTGCAATATTGAAAGAGGGAACCCCCATATTGCGTAGTCGTGTGAGTGTTTCAGGAGCGCTGTTGGTATGTAGGGTTGACATCACCATGTGACCTGTTTGAGCTGCCTTAATTGCAATTTCAGCTGTTTCGAGATCACGAATCTCACCGACCATGATGACATCAGGGTCTTGACGTAAAAATGCTTTTAATGCTGCTGAGAAAGTTAAGCCTGTTTTAGGGTTGACGTTAACTTGGTTAATACCTTCTAAGTTGATTTCGACTGGGTCTTCTGCGGTCGAAATATTGGTATCTTCTGTATTTAAGATATTTAGACCTGTATATAACGATACGGTTTTACCAGAACCTGTCGGACCTGTAATCAGAAGCATACCCTGAGGCTTTTCTAATGCACTCATAAAGAGTTCTTTTTGTTCATCCTCATAGCCTAATGCTTCAATACCTAACATTGCGCTTGAAGGATCTAAAATACGAAGAACAAGTTTCTCTCCAAATAAAGTTGGAAGTGAGTTAACACGAAAATCAATCGCTTTAGTTTTAGAGAGTTTTAGTTTGATACGACCATCTTGAGGCATACGCTTCTCAGAAATGTCCATTTGAGACATGACTTTTAAGCGCGAGGCTAAACGAGTTGCGAGTTGTAATGGTGGGTTAGCAATTTGTCTGAGTACACCATCCACACGATAACGCACGCGATACATTTTTTCATAAGGCTCAAAATGTAAGTCAGAGGCCCCCATGCGAATCGCATCAATCAATAGTTTGTTGATATATTTGACGATAGGGGATTCTTCTTGATTATTTGTATCCTCATCCTCAGTCATATTGTTTGTATCAGTCGATGCAACATCAACATTATCTAAGTCAAAGTCGTCATTTTCCCCAAAATCGAAACTGCCGCTATCTCCAAATTGCTGATCAATCAGTTTTTCGAGTTTATTGTGCTCAACAATCACAGGTTCGATATTCAATTTGGTATTGAACCTGATTGCGTCTAATGCATCAATATTCGTCGGGTTGCTGGTCGCAACATACAAAATCTGACCACGTTGTATGAGTGGAACAACACGATGTTTTTGAATCAGTTTGCTGTCAGTTATTTCACGAGGTAATAGAGCTGTATCAAATACAGCAAGATCAAAGAGTGGCTCACCAAACTCTAAAGAGATGCTTTCCGCAATTGTCAGAGGTGATAGACGATGATGTTCAATTAAGTGAGCAACAATATCTTGTTGTGCTTTTTTTGCAGCATCAATCGCACTCTGCATATTTGATGCAGCAATGTGACCATCATCGACTATGCGTCGAATAAACCCCGAAAATTTTGGAGACGTATGTATTCCTGACATCTGTCCGCCTTATGACAATATGGTTATAATAGCTATATATCAAAATTATACTTTCGTTACGTAAAATTACTACCATTGAAAGTGTCGTTTTTGACTTGATTAAGCTTTAAAACTTTGAACTGATCGAATCTTTTGCAAATTTATTTTTATCATAAACTTGTAGTTATGATGTTTTGAATAAATAAATGTCTCAGCTAACCAAATCCACTTTGGTCAAACTGATAATACTCTTTTTCATCCCATAGTCACTGCTTTAAATTCAAACGATATAAAAAAACTGAATTTTCTAAAAAACTGTGTAAAATATGCAGCATTTTTTAGAATTTATTCGTAGGTTGGCGGAGTATGTCGAATTCGACCATTACCCCTTGGGTTGTTGGCAATTGGAAAATGAATCCAATGCATGCTGACGCTTTAAAATTAATAGAAGAATTTAAGCTGTTATTACAACAGGAACCTATTTCTCAAGCGGCATGTCATATTGGTGTTTCTCCAGTATCGATTGCGCTTACAAATATACAAGCACATTTAGCTGAATTTAATCGAACAATCTATACGGTCGCTCAGGACGTTTCCAAAATTGCTGGCACAGGGGCATATACAGGTGAGGTCAGTGCTGAATTGCTAAAAGATAGTCAAATCGAATTTGTATTGATTGGACATTCTGAACGTCGAGAATTATTTGGTGATAATGTAGAAATCATCAAGGCTAAACTCAACAATGCTTTAAATGCAGGATTGACTGTGATTTATTGTGTTGGTGAAAGTTTAGAGCAGCGCGAGCAGGGCGCTGCTGAACAAGTTGTATTACAACAAATTTGTGATATCGCAGCGATTGTGAAGCCTGATCAATGGCAGCATATTGTGGTCGCTTATGAGCCGATTTGGGCGATTGGCACTGGAAAGACTGCTTCTCCTGCTGATGCGCAAATGATGCATGCAAAAATTCGTGAAGGTTTAAAACAAATCACACCTTTCGGAGCAAATATTGCTATTTTGTATGGTGGAAGTGTGAAAGCTGAGAATGCTGTTGAATTAGCTGCATGTCCAGATATTAATGGCGCTCTGGTTGGTGGTGCATCACTCAATGCGCAATCCTTCTTCCAAATCGCAAAAGCTTTTGCTCAAAGCAAATAACGAGGAATAGAAATGTATAGTTTTATACTCGTTGTACATATCATTTTGGCAATTTTGATTATTGCTCTGGTTCTTGTACAACAAGGTAAGGGTGCTGAAGCTGGCGCATCTTTTGGTGGTGGCGGTGCTGCCACAGTATTTGGTGCTTCGGGTGCAGGTAACTTCTTGACCCGTTTAACTGCTATTTTTACTGCATTATTTTTTGTAACTAGTTTGACCTTGGCTGTGTTTGCTAAAAAACAAACGACAGATGCATATACGCTTAAATCAGTTCAAACGACGACAACAGCTCCTGCCTCATCGTCTGAAACTTCATCAAACGCGCCAAAAACAACCGAATAAGTTGATTTAGGACTTTTCTTTTTCGCTTTAAACGAATAGAATGCGTCCCACAAAGCTGCGGTGGTGGTGGAATTGGTAGACACGCTACCTTGAGGTGGTAGTGCTTTCGGGCGTGGGGGTTCAAGTCCCCCCTTCCGCACCAAACTTAATAACCAGTAAGTTTGGTGTATGCAGTGTTTTGTTGATGCGGGATGGAGCAGTCTGGTAGCTCGTCGGGCTCATAACCCGAAGGTCGTTGGTTCAAATCCAGCTCCCGCTACCATTTGATTAAGGTGCAACTTAATCAAGCAAGTATGAAAACTTGAATTGACTTTTTTTCGTATTTGTATATAATTTTTGCACGTTGATGCGGGATGGAGCAGTCTGGTAGCTCGTCGGGCTCATAACCCGAAGGTCGTTGGTTCAAATCCAGCTCCCGCTACCAAGTTTCTTAAAAGAGGCTCACAATAAGGTGGGCCTTTTTGCACAGTGGGCAATGCTTTTCTGTGTAACATAGGGGCGATTTACGCCCTTTTTTATTGGTTGTTTAGCTATCGTGTAGTGTTCGACATCAATTGGTCAAATAGTCGTGCTTCACTATACGGTTAAGATTGATTGGCTCGCATGAGAGCGACGAGAGTAAATGAAATTATCAAATAAATCTCAAGCATTGCATGATCTTATCGCGCCAGCTGTAGCTGCGTGCGGTGTGGATCTGTGGGGGATTGAATTCCTCCCACAAGGAAAGCGTTCTTTATTACGTATTTATATCGATAAACCTGTCGATGAGAACGCAGAACCTATTCTGAATGAAGATGGTGAATTAGAACAAGGGCGTGGTATTGGCGTTCAAGATTGTGTACTCGTTACACAACAAGTGGGTGCAATGCTTGATGTTCATGATCCGATTTCTGGTGAATATGCTCTTGAAGTATCATCACCTGGTTGGGATCGACCATTCTTCCAATTAAATCAATTACCAGCATATATTGGACAACAAGTGGCTTTACGCTTGATTGCTGCCGTCGAAAACCGTCGTAAGTTTCAGGCGAAATTGCTTTCTGTAGATTTGGAAAATGAACTGATCCAAGTTGAAGTAGAAGGTAAACACGTGCTTGAAATTGATAGCAATAACATTGATAAAGCAAATTTAATCTATCAAGACTAATATTAACTTAATTTTATAAGAAATCGGTAGGTGACTTATGGGCCGCGAAATTCTTACCGTTGCAGAAACGGTTAGTAATGAAAAAGGTGTTAGTCGTGAAGCGATCTTCCAAGCGTTAGAGCAAGCCCTTGTTGCAGCAACGAAGAAAAAGTTTTACGAAGGTACACATTCAGAAGAAGCTCAACTTCGCGTTGAGATTGATCGTAAAACAGGTGATTACCGTACTTTCCGTCAATGGACAGTTGTTGCGGACGAAGATCATGAAATGCCAGCTTGCCAAGATGCAATTTCAGATGTAGATCCATCGAAATGGTCGATTGGTGATGTGCGCGAACTTGAAGTTGAGTCAATTGAGTTTGGTCGTATTGCTGCACAGATCGCAAAACAAGTGATTGTACAAAAGATTCGTGAAGCTGAGCGTGCATTGGTTGCTGATGCTTATGAATCGAAAGTCGGCGAGTTGATTTACGGTGAAGTGAAAAAGCAAACTAAAGATGGCTTTATCATTGATCTAGGCGACAACGCAGAAGCTTATTTGGCGCGTGAAGAAACGATCCATAAAGAAATTTTGCGTCCTAAACAACGTATCAATGCAATTTTATATAGCGTGAATCGTGAAGGTCGTGGCGCACAACTTTTGTTGTCTCGCTCACGTCCAGAGATGCTGATTGCATTGATGAAAAAAGAAATTCCTGAAATTTCTGAAGAAATCATTGAGATTAAAGCAGCAGCACGTCAACCAGGCGTTCGTGCTAAAATTGCAGTGAAAACTAACGATCACCGTATTGATCCTGTTGGTGCTTGTATTGGTATGCGTGGCACACGTATCCAAGCAGTACAACAAGAGTTAAATGGCGAGCGTATCGATGTTGTGGTGTGGTCTGATGATCCAGCGCAATATATCGCAAGTGCTTTAGAGCCAGCAGATGTATCTGGTATCGTATTAGATGAAGATGCACGCAGTGCAGACATCATTTTTGCGACAAATGATCAATTGGCGCGTGCGATTGGTTCACAAGGACAAAATGTTCGTTTGGCATCTGAATTGACGGGTTATAAACTCGACATGATGTTAGAAGAAGAGTATCGTGCTCGTCAGCAAAATGAAGCTCAACAATATCTCGATATGTTTGTTTCTCGTCTTGATATTGATGAAGATTTAGCAATGGCATTGGTTGAGATGGGCTTTACTTCATTAGAAGAAATTGCTTATGTTCCAGCTGAAACATTTGATGAAATCGAGCTTGAGGCTGATTTAGTTGAATTGTTACAAAGTCGTGCGAAAGAAGCTGCATTAACGGATGCGTTAAAACAGCAAGAAAATATTCAAGAGCCAAGTGCAGAACTTCTCGGTATGGAAGGTATGACGACTGAGATTGCATATGCATTGGCGGCGCGTGGTGTGATTACGATTGATGATTTGGCTGACCAAGCGACTGACGATATCTCAGATATCGAAGGTTTAGGTCATGACAAAGCAGGTCAGTTAATTATGAAAGCACGTGAATCATGGTTTAATTAGGAGATAATAGATGACGGACAAGTCGATTCAAGAGTTAGCGCTCAGCGTAGAACGTCCTGTAGAGAAACTCCTAGAGCAGGTTCGCGATGCAGGTCTACCACAGCGTAAAGCAGATGACATCATTACCACTGAACAGCAAGATACTTTGGTCAATTATTTGAAAAAAGTACACGGTCAGGAAAGTGGTAACACAGGAAAAATTGCGTTGAAACGTAAAACAACGAGTACTGCTAAAGTAACAAGTACATCGGGTAAAGCTAAAAACATTAATGTTGAAGTGCGCAAAAAACAAGTATTTGCGAAACCGAGCCCTGAGTTACTTGCAGCAGAAGTAAAAGCGCGAGCTGAAGCTGATCAGAAAGTACGTGTTGAACAAAAAACACGTGTTGAAGCTGAACAGAAAGCCCGTGATAGTGCTGAGCAAAAAGCTAATGCAACTTTAGAAGCAATGCGTGCAGAGCATACTTCTGACAGTTCAACACAAGCACCAGCTAAAACAGCTGTTGTCGTTAAAAAACGTAACAGCGACAAGATTATTAAAGCACCTGTTGTTAAGCCAACAGAAACGCCAGAACAGAAAAAAGCTCGTGAAGCTCAAGCTGCTCAGTTAAAAGCTACGGAGGAAGCTGTACGCCGTAAAGCTGCTGAAGAAGCACAACAGCGTACACTTGAGCAAATGCGTAAAATGGCATCAAAATATTCAAATGATGATGCTACGACTACGATTCGCGTCATTGATGATTCTCCTTTGGCTGCTGGTCTTGTTGGTCAAGCATATGAAGATTCATTCAACAAAGAAGACCGTGAAATCAAACGTGGTGGTGCAACTGCAAATCCGCGTGCTGGTAAGAAAAGCGGTCGTGGTGGCGATGCTCAAGCAGAGCAAAGTTTCAGTAAGAGCCATCACAAGCGTGGTTTGAAAACGAGCCAAGCGAATAAACATGGTTTTGAAAAACCTGTTAAGAAGCAGATTTATGATGTTGAGATCGGTGAGAAAATCATTGTTGCTGATCTTGCACAAAAAATGGCAGTTAAAGTCCGTGAAGTAATCAAAACACTCATGAAAATGGGTGAGTTGGTTACTCAGAACCAAGCGATTGATCAAGATACAGCTGTACTTGTCGTCGAAGAGTTAGGTCACAATCCAGTACTAGTTTCTGATACTCAAGCAGAAGACAACTTACTTGAAGCTGCTGAAGAAGCACGTGGTGAGCAAACAACTCGTCCACCTGTTGTAACAATTATGGGTCACGTTGACCATGGTAAAACGTCATTATTAGATCGTATTCGTCGCTCTAAAGTGGCAGCTGGCGAGGCGGGTGGTATCACTCAGCACATTGGTGCTTACCATGTTGAAACTGAGAAAGGTATTATTACTTTCCTAGATACACCTGGACACGCAGCGTTTACGTCTATGCGTGCTCGTGGTGCGAAAGCAACAGATATCGTAGTACTAGTAGTTGCTGCTGATGATGGTGTAATGCCACAAACAGCGGAAGCGATTGATCATGCTCGTGCAGCGGGTACGCCGATCATTGTTGCAATCAACAAGATGGATAAAGAATCAGCTGACGTTGACCGTGTACTTAATGAGTTGACTACAAAAGGTATCGTGCCTGAAGAATGGGGCGGTGATGTTCCAGTTGCGAAAGTATCTGCGCATTCAGGTGCTGGTATCGATAGCTTACTTGACCTTATCTTGATCCAAGCAGAATTGATGGAGCTTAAAGCTTCAGCAGAAGGCGCGGCACAAGGTGTAGTAATTGAAGCGCGTGTTGATAAAGGTCGTGGTGCAGTTACTTCTATTCTAGTACAAAACGGTACTTTGAATATTGGTGATCTTGTATTGGCTGGTTCATCTTATGGTCGCGTACGTGCGATGTCAGATGAGAATGGTCAACGTATTACTTCGGCTGGACCATCAATTCCAGTTGAAATTTTAGGTTTACCTGAAGCACCTATGGCGGGTGATGAAGTTCTAGTCGTAAATGACGAGAAGAAAGCACGTGAAGTTGCTGATGCTCGTGCAGATCGTGAACGTCAAAAACGTCTTGAACGTGCAAGCTCTATGCGTCTTGAAAACATCATGGCGTCTATGGGTAAGAAAGATGTTCCGACTGTGAATGTTGTACTTAAGACTGATGTACGCGGTACTTTAGAAGCATTACATGTTGCACTTGATGAGTTATCTACTGATGAAGTGAAAGTACGTGTAATTGGTTCAGGTGTTGGTGCGATTACAGAATCTGACGTTACTCTTGCAGAATCTTCTGAAGCTGTTTTATTAGGCTTTAACGTTCGTGCAGATAACACAGCGCGTCAAAAATCTGACCAAGATGGTATCGACATTCGTTACTACAGCGTTATCTATCAATTAATTGATGACGTGAAAGCAGCAATGAGCGGTAAACTTGCTCCTGAACATCGTGAAACAATCTTGGGTGTTGCTCAAGTTCGTGAAGTGTTCCGTTCAAGTAAGTTTGGTGCTGCTGCAGGCTGTATGGTAATGGAAGGTGTAATCCACCGTAACAAACCAATCCGCGTCTTACGTGATGATGTGGTTGTATTCCAAGGTGAGCTTGAGTCATTACGTCGTTATAAAGATGTAGTAGAAGAAGTTCGTGCTGGTATGGAATGTGGTCTTGCGGTTAAAGGTTATAACGACATCAAAGAACTTGATAAAATCGAAGTTTATGATGTTCAATTGGTTAAACGGAGTCTTTAATGGCGGGTAGCCAACGCTTAAAGCGCATGGCGGATTCAGTACAACGTGAGTTGTCAGAGTTGATCCGTCAGGAGCTTAAAGATCCACGCTTAGGTGGTCTAGTGACCATCTCTGCGGTCAAAGTCAGTGCTGACTTAGGATATGCTGAAGTTTATGTAACCGTGATGGGGCGTGAGCTTGGTGATGAGCAAAGTGAAGCAGCAAATAAAGAAACTTTAGATGTATTAAATAAAGCATCTGGTTTCCTGCGTCATGAGCTAAGTCGTCGTATTAAGACACGTATTACCCCTAGATTGCGTTTCCATTATGATAAAACCAATGCATATGGTAACTACATGTTTGGTTTGATCGCGGAAGCTGTCAAGGATCTGCCTGAACAAGGGCAAGAAGATAAAGAATAAATTTAAAAAAGCCACCTTCGGGTGGCTTTTTTACGATGAGAATATATTGTTTAAATCACAAGGTTTAGTTCTGATCTTCTTTATTTGCTGTACGACGATAACGTTGCCACGGTAGAGGACGATTTAATGCTTCAGGCACATCACCACTCATAGAACGTAATCGTAAATGTATCGCAGCTTGTGCCATCAAATTGGCTGAAACTGGCGCTGTGATAAAGATGAATAGAGTGATAAGTAATTCTGCAAAGCCAAACTTTCCTTGAGTTGCACCAAAGATCATCGCAGCAATTAAGAAACTACCTAAACCTAGTGTGCTTGATTTTGTGGGTGCGTGTAGGCGCATAAATAAATCAGGTAAACGAATCATGCCGATGGAACCCACCAGCATAAAAAATGCACCAAAAATCAAAAAGAAGGAAATAATTATTTCAAAAACAAATTGCATGATATATCTCCTTAATCGATCACATGACCCGTTGTAAAGTAACGAGCAAGTGCCGCAGTTGACACAAAGCCCAACATGGCAACCAGTAGTGCGCCTTCAAAGACATTCGTGCTGACCCAATACACACCTAAAACGATAATCAGACAAGTCGCGTTCAGGAAAAGCGTATCCAACGCCAATAATCGATCAATCACTGATGGTCCTATGATTAAGCGAATTAGGCAAAGAAACATAGAGATCGTAATCGCAATTAAGCAAATACCAAGAGCATAAGGCAAGATTGTCATTGTTCTACTCCTTGCATTGGCTTGACATTAAAAATCTCCAATAAAGGTGTTTCATATCTATTTTTGATTTCTTGAATATCAAGTTCTGCATTATCTGAACTGAGTGCATGAACTAGAATATCACCTCGCTCTTGATCAATACCTGCTGAAACTGTACCTGGTGTTGTGGTGATGATCATCGCAAGTAATGTATTCACTTCTTCATGTTCCGTTTCAAGCGGCACTCGATACCATTTAGGTTGTAAGTGATCTATTGGTCCAAGTACCATCCGTGCAACACGAAAGTTTGAAATCACGATATCCCAAAACACAACAAAGAATAATTTGATAGCAGGTATCCAATGTATATGTGGTGTGCGTGCGATGAAAGGGCGTACTAATCGTGGAATAATAATGGCTAACAAGGTAGCTAGAAATAATGTTGATAGTTCAACGCTTCCTGACAACATTAACCAACTGAGAAATACCATAAATGAAACAAATGGGTGTGGAAACCACCGATCAAGCAAAGCGATTATTTGCATGTTAGTGTTCCTCCATCGGTTTTAGTTGACTGGCATTTGGAATTGTTGGTGCTTCAAGAGTTTGCTCTGCAATCTGACGTTGTTTGTATTCCGAAATGTGCTCACCTTGCAATGTTGGTTTAGAAATCACATTTGGAATCAACAGTGCATTATGATCTTCTACTTCACCACCGTATTTCGTTTCTGGCAAATAGCTAGGGTCATAAGGTTGTACGCTAATAGGGCGACCTTGATCATCAAGTTTTAATATTGCTTCATTATAAAGTGCATGATTCTGAATTTGCTGTGCAGTCGCAGTCATATAATGTTGCACTGGCGCAGCAAAAACGACATAACTCATCAAGCCGAATAAAATGACATAAATCACGGTGTCATTACGATTAGGTGCTTTTTCAGGTAAATCTTGATAAGTAGCAAATGCTGCTTCATCAGGATTGTCTTCAGGTGAAGTCGCTCGCCAGAACAGAATAAAACCTACACGTGTTAATGCGATGATACTCAGTAAGCTGACAACTAGAATCACAGCAATAATCCAACCTTGATAAGCTGTTTCAGCTGTTGCTTGAAGAATAAAGACTTTACCTAAAAAACCGCTAAACGGAGGTAATCCAGCCATCATAAGTGCGATGGTGAAATAGGTAAATGCAGCTGCTTTTTCTTGCTTTATTTTTGGTGCGATTTTTAAATGATCTTTAAACTCGCCACGTTGTGAAGTCATCCAGCCACAGAATAGATAAAATGCTGCAGCGATTAATGTACTATGCACTAAATAATAAAGACCTGCTGCCCAAGCTTGGGTGTTTAGCATAGCGATCGCAATCAGTAATGTTCCAATTGACGATAGCACCATAAACCCAACAAAACGACGTAAGCGATCTGCTCCAAGTGCACCAATTACACCATATAGAGATGTAATTAATCCAATAACCAGTAAGACATGCTTTAAGATGTCTTTTGCCATCGCATCATCGAATACCGTTCCATTGACACGTAATATGGCATAGATACCTACTTTGGTCATGATTGTGAAAATCGCTGCAACAGGCGTGCTCGCTACAGCATACGTTTTCGGTAGCCAAAAACCCACGGGCAACATCGCGGCTTTGATACCAAAGACAACGAATAACAAAAAACCACCAGCAATTGCGAGTTTGTGCTGATCATTGTCTAGGGTAGGGACAAGACGGCTGACATCAGCCATGTTTAAACTACCGACGCTGCCATAGATCATGCCTAAACCGATGAGGAAAAGCGCCGAGGCAAGTAAATTAATCGTGACGTAATGAACGCCAAGTTGAAAGCGAGGACGACCTTGACCATGCAGTAATAATACGTACGATGCCATCAACAAGATTTCAAAAAATACGAATAGGTTGAACAAGTCACCTGTTAAGAATGCACCAGATAATCCCATGAGTAGGAAGTGGAACATTGCATGGAAATAGCGACCACGAGTATCCCAATTATCACTGGCATACCAAAGTACAGGGAGCGCCAAACCATAAGTTAATACCAGCATGAAAGCTGAAAGTCGATCTAAGACTAAAACAATACCAAATGGTGCAGACCACTCACTGAGTTGATAAACCGTTATCTGACCTGTGCTCGCTAACAGTAAATAGCTCACTGCAGTAATCAGCCCCAAAGTGACTGAACCTAAACTAATACTCCGTCGCCATGGTTGACGCCAATCTTGTTTTAAAGAACCAGAACCAGGATTTCCTAAAATTAATAGAAGGAAACTTGTAAATGCGGGAATTAAAATACTAAAAATTGGAGCGTGACTTAGCCAAAAATTTGAAAAATTGAACATTATGGCTCATCCTCGCGTGGGTCATATGTCAAGGTTGGTTCCTCTTTGGAGTCAACATGATCCGTACCAGACTCATAACGACTGCGTAACGCCAATTGCACAATAAATGCGGTTGTTGCAAAACCAATTACAATTGCTGTCAAAACTAATGCTTGAGGAAGTGGATCGGTTACTTTGGTTGCTTCAGTTAAAATTGCAGGCGCGTTGACTTGTAAGCGGCCCATTGCAAATAAAAATAAATTCACCGCATAACCAATCATGGCAAGTCCAAGAACGACAGGAAATGTCCTTGCACGCAAAATCAAATAAATGCCTGTTGCAGTCAGTAATCCAATTCCCGATGCGAGTAAAAATTCAATACTTACCATTTTATTTATCTCCACTTGGGATTGGACCCGACATACTTGAGTGGCGAGAGTCACCTAAAACTGAAATTAACAGCATCGTGGCACCCACAACAGTGATGTATACGCCTAAATCAAATGCAGCCGCAGAAGCTAAATGCATTTTGCCTAGAAGCGGAGGCTCAACATAAATATGAGCACTGGTCAAGAATGGACGTGCCCAATACCACGCGGCAATCCCTGTTAAACCTGCAATCGTGAGTCCAGAACCAATCCATACCTCATAAAGGCGACCAGATTTAGCTTTGATCATTTGTTCTGCCTGATCTTGACCTAAAACGATATATTGAATAATCAATGCCATCGAAGTAATCAATCCTGCAATAAAACCACCACCAGGATAGTTATGACCACGCAAGAAAATATAAACACTAACCACTAATGCAAGAGGAAGTACCCATGAAGCAGTAATACGTAACATTAACGGTGACGGATTAAAACGATAGCTAAGACCTTGCGTCATGGTCGTACCATGAGCACGCATACCATCCATTAGACATAGGGCGCCGATTGCAGCAATACCAAGTACTGCAATTTCCCCAAAAGTATCGAAACCACGGAAATCAACGAGGATCACGTTGACAACATTTGAGCCACCGCCTAATGGAATTGACTGTTGCAAGAAGAACCAAGAGATAGAATTATGGTCTCTGGTTAGGATTAACCATGTAATCCAACCAATGCCAAAACCTCCAGCAATTGCCAAGCTTGCATCACGCCAACGACGAGGGCGACTTGATTCGTATGGTGTTAATTGCGGAAGTAATGATAGGCTCATGAGAAGCAATACAGTGGTGACAACATCAACTGTGATCTGAGTTAATGCAAGATCTGGAGCAGATAAAGTCACGAAAACCATAGTCACGACTAAACCAACGGCTCCGCTGATTAACACTGCCTTGATACGTTCATGATGGAACCACAGCATCATCCAACATGCTGAGAATAGAGTAAGCCAAAGAACGATTGCGACCCAAGGTGCATGTGTAAGTTCTCTAGTACCAGTGGTTAAGCCTTGATTGAACAAAGGTAAGGCGACCATGATGATGCTGAACAAAACGATCCACAGCAAATAGCTTTGTAATGAACCATTTTCAGTTTTTTGCTTAATTTTGCGGCTATTCAATAATAAATGTTTAAGGAATAACTCGAATAAAATCTTTCCTTGAAACTTGCCTAAATACTGATCTAAATCGATTTTACGAATGCGACCATCTTTTGCAAGGCTAAAATAGAAAATTGCACCGCCAATTAATGCAACCACACTCATTAGCAATGGAGCATTGATGCCGTGCCAAATCGCGAGATGTGTCCCTTCAAAATTTGGTTGCATGAGACTGGCACGTGTCACGCTGTTGACCATCGTACCTGCAAGAAGGGCAGGGAAAATACCGACTAAAATACATAAAGTCGCAAGAAAAATTGCAGGTAAACGCATACCTAAAGGTGGTTCATGCGCATCTTTATTCGGTACTTGATTTCCAAGCTCGCCGTCGAAGAACACCCCGTGAACTAGACGAATCGAGTAACTGACTGCAAATATGCCTGCCAAAGTTGCAACGATAGCTGAAATGACCATCACGGGTCCTGACAAATTAGCGAGCAATTCGGTAAAGAACATTTCTTTGGAAATAAAACCATTAGTCAGTGGAACACCTGCCATTGAGGCAGCTGTGATCATAGTTAATGTGCCAGTGAACGGTAATAACTGCCAAAGACCACTAAGCTTGCGTAAATCTCGTGTGCCACTTTCATGATCAATAATACCAGCGATCATAAACAATGCAGCTTTGAAGGTGGCATGGTTAATGATATGGAAGATTGCGGCTGCTACAGCAAGAGGAGAACCAATACCAAGTAAACAAACAATTAAACCTAAATGACTAATTGTTGAATAAGCCAATAAACCTTTGAGATCCTCTTTGAAAATCGCAAAACCTGCTGCCATACACAAGGTAAACAGACCAACAAAAGTTACGATATTGTGATAAAGCGCAGCACCAATAAAAATAGGTGCTAAACGAGCAAGTAGAAAAATACCTGCTTTTACCATAGTCGCTGAATGTAGATAGGCAGAAACAGGCGTTGGTGCAGCCATCGCATTCGGTAACCAAAAGTGGAATGGAAACTGGGCACTTTTGGTAAATGCACCTAATAAAATTAATAATAGTGTCGGAACGAATAAGGCATGTTGTTGAATTTCATCTTTCATCAACACCAGTTGATCGATTTGATAGGTCCCTGTAATTTGCCCCAAAAGAACAAATCCACCTAGCATCGCTAATCCACCCATCCCCGTAATGGTGAGAGCCATACGTGCGCCACGTTGAGCAGCATCGTACTGACTCCAGTAACCCACTAAAAGAAATGATGAAATACTGGTAAGCTCCCAAAAAACTAAAAGGATCATCAAGTTGTTTGAGAGTGAAATCCCGAGCATCGCTGCCATGAACAACATCAAAAGTTGATACAGTTTAGCTAACGAATTTTTAGGACTTAAATAATAATAAGCATAAATATAAATAAGCGTACCGATACCGCTAATCAGTAAACTAAACAATAAACCTAAAGCATCTAAACGAAAGCTTAAATTGATCCCAAATTGCGGAAGCCAGTCCCAGCTTTGTATGAGCGGTGTGCCCTGAAGAACCGTTTCTGCTTGAGTTAGCAGTAATAAAAAACAACTCAGGCTAATGCCTATCGCCCCTAGTGCCGTCACACCACGTGAAAAACGTTGCAGCTGTGAGACAAGGGTGGTGCCGAGTATAAGCGGTAATAAGATAATAATCGGTAGCACACTGGTATCCATGTCGATGATTTAGATCAAAGGACCTAAGGGTGAATTTTCTTCCAAGATTCACAGGCATTCAAAGAGATTGCCAAAGTTTCAAATCTCGAAACCCAATCAAGTTAACGGAGGCAGCAAGTTGTATTGCACAACTTGAAAATAAAAAATGAGTTTTATCTTACTATAAAACATCAACAAAAACCCGATGGTATTACATGAAGTAACAACATTCTAGCAACTCAAAAGCCAAAAATCGTTCACCAAAACAATCAATTAAAGTGAAGTCTCTTGAGGGGTATCATCTATTTTTAACAGATTGAATAAATCAGTTTTTTCTTGTGGATTAAGTTCCTGTATTTGATGAAATAACTCACCCACTTTACTTACAAGGGTTTCTGTTTCTAACAAATTATGCGTTTGAGCAACGTTAGTTCCTTCACTCCATACCAGTTGATTATAAAGTTGCGAGAGTTGGTTTTGAGATTGTGCAAGATTGATTTCGTAGATTTCGTTGGCATCCAAACGTAAACATTGATAATCAAGCGCATGTTCTAAAAGCTCATCTCGGTTGCCTGTTACGATGATTTGTAGTCTAGGGAATGCAAGATGTAGTCGCTGTAGAATTTCTGTTGAGAAGTTTTGATCAAGTTGATGATCAACCTGATCAATTAATAAAATCCCATCACCTTCTAAGCAAGGATCGAAGCAATGTTGGTTAAGTAAACATAAGCGACGTGTCACATCACCGATCAGTGCGATCCATGTTTTGAGGGAGGCTGATAATTGTTGAAATGGAATGAGTTGCTCTTTGTAACGCACCATCAATTGCAGTTTTGGTACATATTGTATAAATAAATCAGTAACTTCTGGAAAAACTGTATGTAGACTTTTTTTCAGAGCATATAAGTTTGGTGCAGACAGTTGCTTGGGATGATTGGCAAGTTCTTGTTGAAGCTGCTGTAAAATTTCAGACTGATTTTGTTGTTTGAAATCATTCCCCATTAAGCGTCGAACAATATGAGCAGAGTGCGCATTTTCCACGTCACTGATTTCTCGTAACCATTCAAAAAAACGTGCAAAGGTTGTGTAGGGAAGTGCTGTTAAATCATATGCCGCAATTTCTTGCAAAATACCTGGAACATTTTTGCTTTGTAGATTGACTTCTTGGACGAAGCGTTCAGCAGGGTAGTAAGCAATCAGGGGTAAGCCGAACAAAGGATCTTGCAGGTTGGTTTTCTGATAAAGATTCACCACTTGATCTAGTTGTTGAGTTTCAACCTGACTGATACCAACGCCTTGACTATTAAATGTTTTAAATAATTTCCATGAGCAACTATGCGTATCTGTTTCTAGAGCAGAACTACTTTCAGCAAGAGCACCATTTAACTCAGAACTGATTCTAACGTTGACTTGAACTTTTGCTTGAAGTCGAGTCAGCATAATATCTTGATCAGAGATCACTACGCCTGCGGTTCGAATATCTTTGAAACGTGCTGAAAACCAAGTCAGGGCTTGGTAAATATTTTTTAAAACTGTGGTTTTGCCTGTCGCCTGATCACCAAGGATTAAGGTAATTGGGCGTTGTGCAGGGTGAAATTCAACAGTTAAATCTCGGAACATTCCGACATGTTTAAATTGAACCGACTCGAGTTGCATAAGCTCACCTCAATCCTGAGCGCTTTATCCTGCGGACTGGCGAAGAGTTGAGGGAGCGCATCGTTTTAATTGTTGTATTAAGTCATATAGATGATGAATATTTAGACTTACTTTAGCACGTGTACACGCAACGTAAAGTAATCTCAGCTCTTCATCTGTAATTTTATGTTCCAAGCCATTTATTTTAAATTGATAGTCATCTTCGATATGTACGCGATTCCACTCTAAGCCTTTAGCTTTATGAGCGGTTGAAATGACATAATCAGCTTGTTCAATCGGGGTGATTTTAGCTAAAGCGCGTTTGAGTGGCTCAGTCCCGTGATCATCAACTAATTTCACTAAGGGTTTGATATCACTGCCATCATTCGTTTCACAGTATTCATGTACATCATGCCATGAGTTAAACCAAGCAAGCTCTGGTACATCGGTGATGCGTTTACCTTGTTTGAGTAAACTGGCAGCATCAACAAAACGACTCAGTTTTTGGTGATCAGCTTGTAAGCTGACTTTATCACCATGAACTAAACCTGAAAGTAATAACTCCATCGCTCGTGCATTCGTCCGACATAAAATCGCATCGCGCATTTTGGTATGCGGTTTGTTGACGACATTGGACTTAACATTTGGATTGCCGAGTAAAGGGACAGTTTCATTCAACGCACCTAGTATGGAGTTTGCTACATCAGCAATCGCATCACCAAAACGGAATGAAGTCGTCAAGCGACTTTCATGTAAGGGCATTTGCTGCATTGCATTGACTGCGCCACGCCATGCATAAATCTGCTGATGTGCATCACCTACATAAATCACTTGGGTACTTTTTTGACGAAGTAATATGCCAAGCATCAGAGGATCTGCATCTTGTGCTTCATCAAACAAGACATAATCTGTTGGAATATTGGGTTCTGATAAAGCCCATAATTTCAGATAAATGTCATGCCCAATACCTGCTTGATGATTTGGATCAATCGATTCTAACCAACGTCTTTCTACTGCAGGGTAAAGGTGTTGTTGTAATGACTCAATATCATCTTGGTGCAACCAGCTAGGTGCTTGAATATGACGAGGCGCAGGATATTGCGAACTTGTCGAGCAAAAATAACTCACTGCATTTGCCACTAAACTCGCAAGTCGACTAGGCATCAGTACATATTTTTCATAACGTCCCCCCATAAGGCGACGTAATGTAATCGGCTCAAGACGATATTCTTTAGCGATAAAACTTGGGCTTAAACGTGGTAAGCGTAATTTATCAGTGACGCCACGAGGTACACTGCGAAAAGCAAGTGAGTGAAAGGTTCTGCAATTCACATTGCCATGAAATTTATTTTGCGCTTCAGATGCGATGGCTTTGTTGAATGCCAAATACATACCACGACGTTCAGGCATGGCATCACTAATCATTTGCAACGTCGTGGTTTTACCTGTGCCAGCATACGCAATCACTTTAAATGATTGTCCTAAACGAGCATTATCTATGGCAATCGCTTGCTCGTAGGTAGCTTTGGGTTTCTCGTGATTTGACACAGGCTCTAATTACGCTTCTTTGCTACGATTTGCTTTTTCAACCAAACCAGATAGACCTTGACGGCGAGCAAGTTCATCTAAAACTTCTTGCGGATCAAGATCGAAATAGCCCAACATGACAATACTGTGGAACCATAAATCGGCAACTTCATAAATGAGGTCATGTTTGTTTTCGAGAGAGGCGAGTGCGGCATAATCTTTGGCTGCAATAATGCTTTCAATACTTTCTTCACCGACTTTCTCTAGAATTTTATTGATGCCTTTTTTGTATAGACTTGCAATATAAGAACTATCTGCGGCAGCATTTTTACGCTCTTGCATCAAGCGACCTAAATACGCAAGTACATCGACTTGTTCACTGTGGTTATGCTCGTGAGTTTCTACTTTCGCTGATGCACCATAAATCGCCGTTGGATCTTTCAGCTGAGCATCTACAATCTCCCAACCTTGAGGGGTCAGTTTGCGATAGAAACAAGATTCACGACCTGTATGACAAGCAATACCACCATGTTGTTCAATTTGTAGAATAATAACGTCAGCATCGCAATCGAGACGGATTTCATACACTGTTTGGAAGTGTCCAGATTCTTCGCCTTTGTGCCATAATTTTTGACGTGAACGTGAGTAATACACCGCTTGATTCTTTTCAGCCGTCAGTTGTAATGCTTCACGGTTCATCCATGCAACCATTAACACTCGACCAGTTTGATGATGTTGTGCAATGGCAGGAACAAGACCATTGGAATCAAATTTAACTTCATCTAACCAGTTTGACATGAGTGAAAAATCCATTGAGTGGAAAGCCGTTAGTGTAGCGTTTGTGGCTTAGGTTGGCTATGCTTGTTGGGTAAAAAGTCATGGATCAGGCTTTAAAGATAGTTTGAGATTTCAATCAAGTTCTGATCTGGATCACGAAAATAAATCGAAAGGATTTTTCCCATCGCACCTGTTCTTTCGATTGGACCTTCAATGATTTTAATGTGCTGTGCCTGAAGGTGCGCAATCACTTCATGGAGCGGTGTTTCCGCAATAAAACATAAATCGGCCGATCCTGCGGTTGGACGATATGCTTTAGGTTCAAATTCTTTACCAGCTTGATGTAGATTGATTTTTTGATTGCCGAATTGCAGTGCTTTTCGGTTTTCGGCAAAAGTAATGACTTCAAAATTCAGGGCTGATTGATAAAACTGACAGGTGATTTCAATATTAGCAACGGTCAAAACAAAATGGTCTAAATGGCTAATTTTCATATTTAATTTAACACACTTTTTTTTATTCACATTCAGGTAAGGATTGATTGTTTGTAATCAAACGATTTTCATGGTGTTGATACTCAGCAATTTGCTGATAACTCATTTGTTGAAGAGGACCTTTTTTTAAGCCTGAAATGGTGATTGCCATTTCTTTACGAAAATAGGGGATTTGATACATCCACGGGAAAATTAAGTCACGTAAACTACCTGCCCACCAGTGGTTGGATTGATACAGAGGAGTCAGTAAGCGGCTGAGAAATTGATAGAACTGAGTCGAGGAGCGGCGATGTTGATGATAGTGTTGCCATAATATCGACCAATCAATGTGCTGATTCTTCCGAGCGAGGCGCAATGATTGCGAAAAAGCCCATGCATCTAACAGTGCCATATTGGCGCCTTGTCCCAACTGAGGGCTCATGGCGTGCGCTGCATCACCGATGACCCCGATTCGACCTTGCCCAAATTTTGACATCACCACATCACGATATTGAGCTGATAGCCATTGCGGTTGATTTTGCTGGTCTAATAAAAGTTGACTGAACCACTCAGCCACATCTGGCCAGCGATCTGAAACTTGTTTTAGCCATTGCTGCTTTGCAGATTCATCTTTTAAGAAAGATTGCAGTTGCGATGTTGGTAAACTCCAAAACACACTTGAAAGCCGTTGTTGTGGTGCTGCAGGAATAGCTCCTGTCGGTAATATTCCCATCATAATGTTAGAGCGATCATAAAATTGATGCAGAATCTCAGGATTCAAGCTTAAGCATTCAGGCACGATTGTCCATGCAGCTCCCCAAGGATAGGGTTGATCGATTTTAACCCATAGTTTAGGTCGAAGTTGGCTTCTTGCACCGTTGGCAATCAGTACCGCATCAAAACAATCATCGAAGAATTGGTATTTGCATGAGCCAAAGATTCGAACTTCACTTTGTAGTTCCTCAAGTCCGTCGATACGATGTCCCATTCTCCAAGTGACATGACTCGAATATTCAGCCAATTTTTCAGTTAAGACGTGACATAAGCTGGCACGATGAATACCAAGACCAAAACGATGAGACTCAGCTTGGTGATAATGACTATTCACCAATAGACGTTTATCTGCAAGTTGACCTTCTAACCCCGTGACTTTTGCGCCTAATTTCAATGCTTGATCAAGTACGCCAAGATGTTCGAAAACAGCTAAGCCTGCAGGTTGCAAAAGTAAACCAGCACCAACAGGAGAGAGTTCATCAACGTGTTCAAAGATCGTGACTTGATGACCTTCGCGTGCAAGCAAAATCGCAGTGGCGAGTCCTGCTGTGCCTGCACCAATAATTGCAAAATGAGGTGCTTTCATTATTTTTTCTTTTAAAGTATTTGTATATTGATCTAGTCCTGATCTTAACTGATATCTATATTTTGAAAAAGATTAAAAAACTGACTTATAAAAAAGCCCTTGTATGTACAAGGGCTTTGGAACTTATTTCACAATCCGCCACAGTGCCAAAAGGCTACTTAAGACGATCAGAATGATCGAAACAAACCAAGGGCTTATAATTGCGATCGTTAACATAATCAACATCGTGCTGCCAAACATCCAGCTACGACGTTGTTGCTGTTGCATTTGCAAACGCATTTGTTGTATTTCGCGCAGTTGTTTGTCTTGCCATGCCGACTGGTTTTTTAAACCATTCAAACTATCAATGAGTAAAGTTGGTAAATCCTGAGCACCCAAAAGTAAGTCTGGGATTTGTTGTCCAATCTCTTTGATATTTTTAACTGGGTTCATATTGGCTTTGACCCATTCAGTCAAAATCGGTTTTGCCAATTTCCAAATATCAAGTTGAGGGTAAAGATCAGTTCCTAAGCCCTCTACATGGACTAAGGTTTTCAACAACAACATCAGTTGCGGTGGGATTTCTAAATGGAATCGACGTGCAATATCCATGACTTGAATCAAAATACCTGCGAAATCTAATTGATCCATTGGTTTTGAGACCATTGGGCCTACAGTGCGGCGCATCTCACGAGATAAAGCATCTTGGTCAGTACCAGGTGGAATCCAACCTGCTTGATGTACGATCTGAATCAGTTGCATGAAGTTACTGTTCATGACAGCAAGTAACATACGCGCTACGGTCATTTGGTCATGTTTTGATAACTCACCCATAATGGCGCAGTCCAACGCGATAAAGCGTGGGTTACTTGGGTTAATTGTTTCCACAAACACATTACCAGGATGCATGTCAGCGTGGAAAAAGTTGTCACGGAATACTTGGGTGAAGAAGATCGTTAAACCTTTTTCAGCCAAATCAGCACGATCCATACCTAGGCGATCAAAAGTTGCGGTATCTGAAATTGGAACACCAGTGATGCGTTCTGCGACCATCACATCTTTACTGTCCATGTAGACTTCTGGCACATACATCATGCTTGAGCCAGTAAAGTAATGACGCATGCGGCGAGTGTTGTCTGCTTCTAGACTTAGATCAAGTTCATTTAAGATAATTTGGCGATAATCTTGAATGATTTCAGATAAGTGCAGCGCACGCGCAGCTTCTAAACGGTTTTCTAGCCAATCGCCCAACCATGCCAAAATCTCAAAGTCTTGCAAAATTTGACTGCGAATATCAGGACGAGTGACTTTAACGATTACTTCACGTCCATCGTGCAAAGCCGCAGTATGGACTTGTGCAATCGATGCAGCCGCAAGCGGTTGTTCATCAAAACGTAGAAATAGTGTTGAAATATCTGCTTTTAATGAGTCTTGAATGCGCTGTTTCGCCAATTGTGTGTCATAAGGTTTTACACGATCTTGTAATAAAACCAATTGTGATAACACTTCAGGCGGGATCAAATCTCGGCGAGTCGAAAGCAATTGCCCAAGTTTAATGGCCAAAGGCCCCATATCCTCAAGGGCTTCTTTTAACTTGAGTGGATTCTTTTTCTCACGACTTGACCACGCCGCAGGATGCATTTTGATGATGTTTAATGCATGACGTGCTTTAACTGGTAACTCTTCCGCAGGAAACAAGGTGTCAAGGCGGTAATGTGCTGCAATACGCCAGAGTTCGAGTAACCGTGTAATATGCGGAATCATATGGAATTTTACCTAGTCTTGTGTGGGATTAAACTGAGATTTTAATTGCTGAAATTTTGCTTCTAAGCGATCAATTTCTTGATTGAGCTGACGAGTTTCTCGATTCAGATCATCCATTTGCCAACGTGGCGCAAACAAACCACTATCTTCTTTAAGTGTATCTTCGACAAAGAACAAATGACTTTGCAACGAGCGCTTTATTTGCTGAGGCGCAAGCTGAATTTTTCCTAACTCATGTGCGAGTTGTGGACCAATCCAAGGGGATAAATGTGCAGCGAGATCAGGTTCCGCCTGTTGCATGATGCGCTGGATATCTTGCAATAAATGATAATCACCCTGTAAAGGAATATTACCGATTTGATCCATATCACTCAGCAAAAGTCGAATCAGTTCAATCACGTTTGCAACATGTAAGGTTGCAGTGGCATCGGTGATCTTATTTTGATGATCGAAAGGGCGCTGCTCAAAAATAGAAGGAGTTTGACTCTGTCCAGTGACAGTGGGTTCTAGACGAACTTTATTTTCATCAAAGAAAACATCAACTGAGAGTTGTGGACTATCGATCACAACTCGTAATAGTTGACCTTGTAATTGATTCAGTTGGATACGCGTAATCGCATCCAAATCAATCACATGATGAATGATACGTTCGACTGCACCGAGTGCTAAAATCGACCACATATCTTAAGCCTTACAGTTTGAATCCACGGTGAACTGCAACAATACCACCTGTTAAGTTGTGGTAATCACAGCTTTGGAAGCCTGCATTTTCCATCATGCCTTTAAGTGTACGTTGGTCTGGGTGCATACGAATAGATTCGGCAAGGTATTTATAACTTTCAGAATCATTCGCCACCAATTTACCCATCATCGGAAGTGCGGTGAATGAGTAAAAATCGTAGAGTTTTGAAAATGGCTCAAAAACAGGTTTTGAGAACTCAAGTACCAATAAACGACCACCTGGCTTAAGTACGCGATACATCGCTTGTAAAGCCGCATCTTTGTCAGTCACGTTACGTAAACCAAAACTGATCGTCACTAAATCAAAACTATTATCCGCAAAAGGTTCTAATGTTTCTGCATTGGCAAGTACGAAATCAACATTGGTGCAGCCCGCATCAATCAAACGATCACGACCAACATTCAACATAGATTCATTAATATCTGAAAGTACCACATGCCCTTGAGGACCGACTTCACGGCTAAAGACTTTCGCTAAATCACCTGTACCGCCTGCAATATCCAAGACATGCTGCCCACGACGAACGCCTGACATGTTGATCGCAAAGCGTTTCCATAGACGGTGAATACCAAATGACATCAAGTCATTCATGATGTCGTATTTACTCGCAACTGAATGGAAGACTTCAGCAACTTTTTGAGCTTTCTCATCACTGCTAACAGTCTGATAGCCAAAGTGTGTGGTCGCGCCGACATTGCCTGTATTGGCACCACGCGGTAAGTTGTATTTTGGTACAGAGCCACCTGTAGGGGTAGATGCAAGTCCTTGTTGTAATGATTGTTGTTGACCTTGCGGTGTACCTTGCGGAAGCGGTGAACTTAGGAATGGACTGACTTTGTCTGAACTCGGTTTTTGCTCAACTTCTGGGGTAGGCTGTTGGTTTTCGTTAGACATTGTTTTCTCCTAAACTCTCGTTCTAGCGATACGAATCAACATGCATGATGACAGATTTTGTAATTTTTTACAGGGCTTAGCATGTAATTGTTATGAATAATATACAGAAAGTCAGTGACTAAAAAGAGTTTCTAAATCGAAAAATGCTTATGCGTCATCTCTCAATAAAAATTAGCAGAGATGACGCTGATGTTTAAGGGCGAAATGGGTCTGGGTGACCTGCATGAACTTTCTCAATAATTTCACGCTCTTTGTCAGTGAAAGTTTTGATGAAGTTAGCCGCTGATTTCATTGGTTTCATCGCTGCAAAACCTTCTTGAATAAAGTCATACATGCGTTCGAATTGGTATTTATTGGCGATGCCTTTACACATTTTAAATGCAGCGTACATCATGGTTGAACGCATATATTTATCTAATGCGACACCTAACTCATCCAAAAGATGTAATTGCTCATAACGATCTTCGCCTTGATCCAATTTGATGAGCGTTTGACGCATAATCTCATCAGTCAATACAGTGTCAGCGGGGTAATCTTGTAAAAGTTGTACAGCAACTTGCTCATCCAAACGTGTTGCTAAGACAGCTAAGCTAACCGATTTAGTTCCCGTTTTAATTGCATTATCTGGCAATAAACTTTCTGCTTTGTGCGCATATTTCAATAGACGTTCGATCTGCTGTGCCATTGCATCAAAATCTGGTCCACCATACAAACGGTTTAAAAAGTATTGTGCCATCAACTGATTTTCAGGTTGGGCAAAAAACTCTTGGTGTGTGGCAGCAATACGTGCTTTCATCCATGCTTGTACGTCATGTAAACGCTGAGCTAGAACTGGATCTTGATGGTAATTTAAGCTTTGGTATTGTAATAAAAGTTGATCAAATGCAGCGAGTTTTGACATGTTCGAACTCAAAAGAAATAAAACCTTAAAATCATAGGCGTGATGATAACTTAGAACTATGACAGCACAAACCTAAAATCTTTAACAATCGGTCAGTCGAGATATGCACTGAATCTAATCTACATAAACTGTACACGGGATTTGATGCCTTTTTATCAGATTTAACTATACTTATTGTTAATAATTAAACATTTAGAATTAAATATGAGCACACAACAACCGACATTTGAACTACGATCAGAAGAAGAACTTTCTTTGGATTTGATCGAGGCTCAATATGCTTTAAAAGATAGCCAAGATAAAAAAAATGCCAAAAGCGTATTAATCCTTGTCAGCGGGATTGAACTTGCAGGTAAGGGCGAAGCGGTTAAGCAATTACGTGAATGGCTTGATCCTCGTTATCTTAAAGTGAAAGCTGATGCGCCTAAGTTGTTGAGTGCCGATGAAACATTCTGGCAATCCTATACTCGGTTCATTCCTGCTGAAGGGCAAATCGTCGTGATGTTTGGTAATTGGTATAGTGATTTGTTATCTACTGCGATGCATGTTGCGAAGCCTTTGGATGAAACACTGTTTGATGCTTATGTTGAGCAGATGCGATCATTTGAACATGATTTGCAAAACAATAATGTCCATGTCATTAAGGTTTGGTTTGATTTATCTTGGAAATCATTACAAAAACGATTAGACCAAATCGATGCATCTGAGCAGCATTGGCATAAATTGCATGGCTTAGATTGGCGTAATAAAAAACAATACGATACATTGCAGAGTCTCAGCCAACGATTTACGGATGACTGGTATGTGATTGATGGTGAAGATGCAGAGCGACGTGATCAATGTTTTGCTCAATATATTTTGCAGACTTTACAAGAACTCCCTGTTCATCAAACTAAAGTCACTGAGAAGTGGCAACAAGCCAAAGTTCCAAACGAGTTATTAGAACCATCCAAACAAGTTTTGGATAAAGATCAGTATAAGGATGAGCTTAGTAAACTCACCAAAAAGGTGGCTGATGCACTTCGATATGATGACCGTAAAGTGATTGTTGCATTGGAAGGAATGGATGCAGCAGGCAAAGGCGGAGCAATCAAACGGATTGTGAAGAAGCTAGACCCTCGTGAATATGAAATCCATACGATAGGAGCTCCAGAACGGTATGAGCTACGTCGTCCTTATCTTTGGAGATTTTGGAATAAGCTCAATGATGGGGAGAAAATTACGATTTTTGATCGCACATGGTATGGGCGTGTTTTAGTCGAAAGAATTGAGGAATACGCAACTACTGTAGAATGGCAACGTGCTTATGATGAGATTAATCGCTTTGAGCAAAGCTTAGTCGATAGTCAAACCATAGTGGTGAAGATTTGGCTTGCGATCAGTAAAGATGAACAGGCGGTTCGATTTAAAGAAAGGGAAGAAACACCTCATAAACGTTTTAAGATCACTCCTGAAGATTGGCGAAATCGTGAAAAGTGGGATGATTATTTATACGCTGCGGCAGATATGTTTGAGCGAACGAATACTGACTATGCACCTTGGTATGTGATTGCGACTGATGATAAAAATACAGCAAGAATCGAGGTGTTGAAAGCGATTCTAAAACAACTGAAGGCGGACTAACCGCCTTAGTTATAAGGTAAATTAGGCAACAATCGTACTACGACTTTTTTGCTGAATACGTTTTGCCAAGTTATAGCAATCTTGGATATGTGCTTCAGTGATTTTTCGCATCATAAAATAACCAAGGCTTGCTGCGATCAGTTGACCGCCCAAAGGGATAAATTTGGTTACTTGTTTAGTGGCAATTTTGGTAAAAAAGCCGTTAAAAGACTTTTTCATCGCTGTGCGTGCGACAACGAAACCAGAGAACTCAAAACCACGTTTGCGTAATTCGTCCCAATGGATTTTCTTGGTTTCAGGATCGTAAACACTAATATGTTCAGGGGCTAAACCAAAGCGTGCATTAATATGCGGAATGATTTGCGTCAACATGCCTAAGTCGACAACAACGTCAAAAAATGGAATCGGTACAATTGCTGCACCAGCAGACCAATATGCACGTTTTTTTGTTAATTCTAAACATTCCTCACGGATTTGCTCCAAGTTCAAACTTGGATCTATTGAATCAGGAATTTTTTCGATTTTCATAAAGTTATACCTAATGTCTATCCCTTGATAGTATATTCAATCGTATTGAATGATGAATTTCAAAACAAATTTTTTATTTGATTGTTGGATTAACGTGACATAGTTCGTTGAAGTTGTATAGTGATGATTGTGTACGAATTTGTGCATTCGAATGGTGATTTATTAAAGAGGTTTCTTTAACACATGGGTATTCATGTCATTCAAAGTCAGCGCCTAGATGTATTATTACAAGGGGTGATGGCCTCGATGAATCAGCCGAGTTCGTCACCATTTCAAGTTTTTCAAACGCAGCATTTTATAGTTCCTAGCCCTGCTCAAGAACAATGGCTAACGCAAAAAATTGCTGAGCAGCAAGGCATGTCAGCGAATTACCAATTTCACCAGCGTATTCGTGGTTTTCAATGGTATGCCTATCAACAGGTGCTCGAAAATAAAGAACAAGTCCGTAAAGCCAATATTCCTCGTTTGATTTTAAAATGGCGTATATACCAAGCTTTGCAACCTTTTATTCAGTCTGCACAGATCAGCTTGCTTGAAGATCATCCTTTATATTCGATTGTGCAGCGTATTTATGACAGTGCCGACCAATTACAAGATGGCACAGAGAAGCAGTTAAAAAAGCAAAGTATGCTGTATTGGGTCGCTGAGCAAGTCTCCCATCTTTTTAATAACTACATGATTTATCGCGGAAGTTGCCAACATGGCTGCGTACAGGATTGTAGTTGTGCGAGTAACTGGTTGTCTAAATGGGGGCGTAATCAAGCCCTAGATATTGAAAAGTTAATCTCGACAACAGATCAACAGACGTCTGCGTTTAGTTTGAACCAAATCGAACAGTTAGAGGCTTGGCAGCGTTGGTTGTGGCAGCATTATTTCCATGAGGATTTTGTGGAAATGCAGCGTATTGATACCGATTTTTGGAAACTTTTAGACAATGAGGTTACAAGAACGCAGGCTTTGGCTCAACTTCCCAAGCAGATCATTATATTTACACTATTAGATTTACCACCCAGCCAATTACAGTTTTTACGCCGTTTAGGGCAGTATCTTGATGTGTTGATTTTGCATTTCAACCCGTCACAAGAGTACTGGGCAGACAGTGTCGATCCGCAATGGAAGCAGCGGTACGATCTTGGTGTCAAAGAGCGCTTTATTCTTAAAAATCCAAAGGCGACAGATGCAGAAATAACGGCCTTTTTTGAACAATTCACTTTGTTTTTTAATGCGCAGGCCCGTGAGTCACGTCATCCTTTATTGACTCGACTGGGTAAACAAGCTCGAGATCATTTCTCTCTTTTATCACAACTGGCAACAGGTGAGGAAGGGAAGTGGGTCGATGCCTTTGTGGATCATTTTCCAGAAACTTTATTGGGTAAAGTGCAGTCAGATATTTTCTATCTTGCTGAACCAAAAGCTGAACAGTATCAGTTAGATGAAAATGATCAGTCGATTCAGATTCATGTGTGTCATTCCAGTTTAAGACAACTTGAAGTGCTGAAAGAGCAATTGGTGCATTGGTTATCTGAAGTAGATGACATACCACGCCGTCCGAGCGATGTTTTGGTATTAACGCCTAATTTAACTGAATTAGAACCTTTAATTCGCAGTGTGTTTCCTGCGGTTGCTCATACTCAAGAGGTGTTTTTACCTGTCAAAATTGCTGGAGTGGCACAGCTTGATGCACTCAATGCATGGCGAGCTGTTTTAGGTCGAATGCAATTACCACAAGGGCGTTTTACTCAGGATGATTTTGCAGATTGGTTGAATCTAGCTGCAACTCAACAACGTTATGGTCTTGATTATAGTCAAGCTCAACGCATTTTAGCTTTGTTAAATGATGCAGGCTTCAAGCGTGGCTTGGATGCAGCACATTTACAGCAAAGCTTAAGTGCTAACGATGACGACTATCGCTATAGTTTTAAGTTTGCTTTAGATCGATTAGCACTAGGGATTGCCATCCCAGCTCATGTGATGGTGCAGCAGACTTTAAGTTATGCAGATGTTCAGCCAAGTGACTTTGAGTTGATAGGTTTGTTGATTGAAATTTATCAAGATTTATCAGCTCGACGTGATTGGTGGATTGCACATGAGTTAGGGCAGAGTTTTACTGTAGAAGCTTGGTTGAAAAAGCTAAAGGAAGACATCCACGAGTTTGAACAAGCTGATATTGTTGCCTTGAAAGCAGTACGCGATATTGTCCATAAGCAAGAGCGAATGCTGACTTTGGCGAGCTATTATGATGATGCTGAAACTCAATTACGTCAGATTTCACTGCCTTTGCCTTATATCGTTGATGAAATTCAACGAGCTTTAGAAAGCCAATCTGCACAAGTCGAACCGACAGGGCAAATTACATTTAGCCAAATTGGTCAGATTCGCCCGATTCCTTATCGATTGATTGTGCTTTTGAATTTAGATACGGGTAAGTTCCCTAATCGAGATAGTCATATCCCCTTTGATTTAATGGATGCTCTTCGTCAGCAATTAGGTGATCGTTCTCGACTGGAAGATGATCAAGGTGCATTTTTGGATGCAGTTTTGCTAGCACAAGAGCAGCTTTGGCTATTCTATAATGGTTTTGATGTGAATGATGGTGAGGTACGTGAGCCATCAAGTGTATTGCAGGGGTTTCGAGATCATTTGGGATTGATTATAAAGCCTGATCTCGCTGACTCATTTGCCAATACAGAAACTTCTTGCACGGATGATTATAAAGCTTTGCAAATCCCGTCAAAACTTTATCCACTTTATCATTTGCATCGCTTACAACCTTTTGATCCATTAGGATTTATCGCTGAGCAAAGACATATACGCTATCAAGATCATTGGTTTAAGGTGGCATCCCAGTTGCAGCAGGTTAAGGGTGAACGTCAGGCTTGGGTCAATACAAGTTATCCACTTGAACAGCAAGACATGATCATTCTAGATGCTCATTCATGGATTCAGGACGTGATTTTCCCTGCACGTTTGTATCTTAAAACGCTGGGTATTGAAAATCTAAGTGCTACAGAAATGGTGGATCAGACTGAACCTCTGATGCTCGATGGTCTAGGTAAATACGCGATTCGTCACTTTTTACAACAAAATATAGATGCTACGGCACCCGCTTTATTACAAGATCAGTTACCTGTCGGAAAAGTGCAACACAGTGCATGGCAACAAAGTCGTATTGAGCAACAACGTTTGTTGGAACGTTTGCAAGACTATGCAACTTCTCCAACAGAAACCACGCAACGTGTTTGGCGAGTATCGAAACAACTTCAGATTAGTTGCGTTACGCCCAAACACATCGCGCAAGACTGGATTAGCTTAGATGCTTCGAGTGCACGTGCTAAACGCTTTGCCAAAGTTTGGCTTGAGTATTTGCTGTGGCTTGTCATTTTGGATCAAGAGACGGCTTCTGAAAAACGTCGTGTGGTGGTATTTAGTGATCAAACCGTGATTTGTGAAGGGGTGAGTTCACATCAGGCGAAGCACTATCTACAGCATTGGTTAAAGCTTTGGCAACAGGCCCAACAGCAACCTGTAGTGCTGCCTGCGGCATTGTTATTAAAACCTTTGGAAAAAGGGAAAGCATATGACTGGGTTGAACAGGATGCACTACATACGCTGAGTGAAGAGAGCCAAAATGATTTGCTGAAAATCTGGAAAAATACCTACAACACAGGCTTTGTTGATTTTAGTCAAGATGAGGCGAATCAACAGCACCGAGATTGGCAGTTTATTTTGCAGGAACAGGATGCAACGGCATTGTTGCAATTCGCCTGTGATCATTATTCTTATGCTTTATATCAACCAATTTTTGAATTTTTACGAGTGGAGTAAGACATGCATACACAATTTCCAGTGTCTTACCAACCGATTCGTGATATTCAATTCGAAGGTTTACATTTAATTGAAGCTTCGGCAGGAACAGGTAAGACTTATACTCTGTCGAGTCTCATGGTGCGGATATTTTTAGAAAAATATTTGCCACATCAGGTGATAGCTACAACATTTACTCGCGCAGCAGCAGCAGAGTTAAAAACGCGGATACGCGCGCGTTTAGTTGAGGTTCAACAGTTTTTAGAACCATTTCGAAATGTATTGGAAGCGGATATTTATCAGTTTGCCTTGCAAGAAAATGATCCATTAAAACAACATGTTCTACAAACTTTCGCACCGCGTATTGCTTATGCTTGTGAACGGTTAAAGCTAGTAATAGATCAGTTAGATGAGTTGTTTGTTGGCACATTAGATAGTTTTAGCCAGAAATTATTACGAGAATTTGCTTTTGAAAGTGGCAAGATCGAACGCGCGCAAATTACGGAAGACGCAAAAGCCTATACCCGTCAATTGATCCACGATGTACTGCGTGAATGGATTCAAGCCCAGCCCCAACCGTTGATTGATACACTTTACATGGTAGGTGGATTAAAGAATGTCGATTACTTTATTGGTATGGTCGAAAGTTCACTAAATTTTAGTTCAGCACAATTTAAGTTGCCGAATTTTCCTGAGATAGAATGGGCCCAACTGCAACAATGGCAGCAACAAGCGCAGCAAATTGAACTTAATTGCTTGGCTGAATATTTTAATTTGGATGGTGCACATTATTCACATATCAATGGAACTTCTTTTCGTAATCATGCATTTAATAAACTGTTCAGTGAGTCTCTGCCTCAACTATTAAAAACACTTATTGAGACGGAGAATTTACAAGTTTTTGATACTTATTTTTCCAGTCAACGTGATGCCGCATTTAAATTTTTAGATAAGCTCAATGAGCAGAAAATATTTAAGAAATGTCCAGTTGATATTTCAGAAGGTTTTTATCAACATCCAACCCTTTTACAACTACAACGATTACTTCAATCTCTGCAGCAGACTCAACAACAATTTGAACAATTACAAGTTTATTTAAAAGCTTATTTGTGTGTAGAAGTCAAAAAACGTTTGCCACAAATATTACAACAAAAGGGGGAAACCACTTTTGCTCAGCAAATTAAAACCTTGTCAGATGCTTTAAAGGGTGAGCAGGGGCAACGTTTTTCAGTCTTTGTACAAGCCCGATATCCACTTATTTTGGTAGATGAATTTCAGGATACAAACCAAGATCAGGATGATATGTTGGCGAGTATTTGGCGGCATCCACAGCGTTATCAAAAGGGCTGCATGATTATGGTTGGGGACCGTAAACAGGCGATTTATGGGTTCCGTGGCGGGGACATGCTGACCTTTCTGAATGCCTATCAAGATATTATGGCAAAACAGGGACGTGAATATAAATTGATTCATAACCATCGATCAGTCAAAGAACTGGTCGAAGTAGTGGATGCTTTATTTCAACGACAAATAGATTTTGGCGAGCAAGTGATCTATGACCCGATTCAAGCAGGAGAGCGACCACATCCTGCCTTAATCGATGATCATCAAATTAATCCTGCCCCTTTACGCTGGTTACAGCTTGCGGACTCAAAAGAACAAGCGACTCAGGTCGCATGGAAAATTCAAAGTTTGCTCAATCAAGCACACTTAAATCAACTGTATCTTCAAGGTGAAACTCGGAAAGCAATTGACGAAGATGATATTGCTGTACTTTCACGTAGTCACAGACAGCTAGACGAAGTACAACAGGCATTGCAGCATTTGGGAATTCGTGTCAATCGTCCGTCAAAACGCAGCGTATTTGACTCGCCTATCGCACAGGATGTGGCAGCCTTACTGACGGCTCTACTTCATCCCTTTGATGAGGCTAAGTTGAAACGAGCCTTACTTAGCCGTTTATTTGGATTTGATCTTAACCGTTTGTTAGCACTCGAGCAGAGCCCAATTGGGTTAAGTGACTACATGCAATCCTTTGATGATCTTCGTGAAATGTGGATTAACCAAGGTTTCTTGGTGGCGTGGCAACAATGTCTAAATCAATTCGAGATTTGGCAGCAATTGGTGATCACTCAAAGTAAAGATAATGAACGTGCCGTGGTAAATTTACGTCATTTGACCGATATTTTGAGTCAGCATAGCGAACATGTACAAGGACCTCAGAATCTCTATCATTGGTATCTTAAACAGCTGAATTCGCCAAGTGATCGAGAGTGGGAGCTGGAACATAAACTATCCAGTGAAGCTGGTGTACAACTCATGACGATTCATCAATCTAAAGGATTGGAGTTCAAAATCGTATTTTTATTGGGTGCAAATAAATCACCCTCAAATCAATCAGAAGCTTTAAACTTTTCCACTACAGAGATTCAACTCCCTGAAACAGGACAAATCCGAACACAACGTGTCGTTGCGATCGCCGATAAGAATTTTCTTCAAGATACAGAAATCAATCAGCATCAACAACGCGCTCAAGCCGAACAAAACCGTTTATGGTATGTCGCACTAACGCGTGCTAGTCATCGTGTTTATGCTGTGTTTGAACCTGAAAAAGGGGATAAAGCCAAAGCATCTGCTTTAGCTTTTTGGAAAAACCAAGCTGAGGTTTTTCAGCATATCTATAGCGCGGATGAGGCTTGTCTTCAGGAACGTCCTGCAACTCTTCGTACCGCAAAGATCTCTCAAGATTTAACACTTGCCGCACAGCCTTTACCGACACAACGTTTTTATGCACGCGGCAAAACCAGCTTTAGTTATTTGGCACAACATTTAAAACATAAAGCCAATCGTATGGATCGCTTGGCAAATATGGATCAGAATCTACAACAGGCTGAAGATGAATTAGAGCTCACACAAATCATCATTGATGAGAGACCGGTTTCGCAGCCAATCGCATGGATTAAACAAAATTTTCCAAAGGGTGCTTTGGCAGGTAATTTCTTACATGAGATTTTTGAGCTGATTGATTTTCAACAACCTGATACTTGGGTCGAAGAAATTCGTCGCCGTTTTAAGAATACTTATCAAAGTTTATGGTCTGATCTTTTTAGCTTGTATCAACAGCAGTTTCCAGAACAGCTACAAGCTGAGCAGCTGTTATATCAGTGGATTGCGGAATGGCTACAAGATGTTTTGGCTACACCTCTGAATGGTGAGTTTCAGTTAAAGCAGTTAATAGCAGGACAGTATCTATCGGAATGTCCATTTTATCTGTCTTTATCTGATCGTGTATTAGCAATGCAACGCATACAGCAGTTGTTTGAAGAATATGACATTTATATGCCTGAACTATTGGAAGCGAAATCAGCACGTTATCTAAATGGTTCTATTGACTTGGTCTATTTTGATGGTCAGCGCTACCATATTGCCGATTATAAAAGTAATTATTTAGGTGCAGATCAATCAGATTATGATGCTGAACAGATTGCTGACAGTATGTCATTGTCCAGTTATTGGCTTCAGGCAGGGTTATATTTAGTCGCTTTGCATCGCTATCTTCGCGTTAAACTGCAAAATTATAATATTGCAGAACATCTAGGTGGCGCATCATATCTGTATTTGCGTGGTATGAATGGACAGGCTCAGCAAGGCTATTTTTACTGGAAGCCAAATGATGAGTTTATTTTACGATTAGATGCAATACTGGGATATTTTTCTGAGGATAAAAATCAGAAAATAATGTAGATAAAGTGTGTAATTTTAAATTAAACAAAAGTTTATCTTGTGAATAAGTCTGTCTATAACCTTGTGGACAAGCGTGTGGGTAAGTTTGAGGATAACTCTGTGGACAAAAGAATTAGTCAGCAACCAGAACAAAACCAGTGGTTGAATGTGTGGAGTCACTATCTTTCTCAAGCACCGTTCTCTCAATCTGCTCAACCATCGAATGCTGCGATAATATTAGAGCAATTGATGGAAGCCAGTTTACAAGGCGACAGTTGTATTGATTTTGAAGCAATACAGCTTGAAGCATTAGGTGATCTAGCGGTTTTCAGTGAAATCGCAATGACTCAGGTTGCCCCATGCGTCTATGATCAGCAGGGCTTGGCATTATACCGATATTGGCAATTAGAACAACGCCTCGCTCATCAGATTTGTCGATTAAAGCGACAAATGGTACCAGAGGTTGATATTTCTGTTTATCAACATTTATTGAGTGATGAATTTCAGCAGAAAGCTTTAAGTATGGTGATGCAACAATGGCTCAGCATCATTACAGGAGGACCAGGTACAGGTAAAACCTATACTTTGGCACGCATTATTGCGGCATTAAATCAAACAATCCCTGATATTCGGATTGCCATGGCTGCACCTACTGGTAAGGCAGCGCAACGTATGCAAGAAGCATTGCAAAACTCATTTAAGGATCCCAAGCTGCTTGAGTCTGGGCTAGTAACGGATAACCTACGACACCAAAGTACCCAAACACTGCATCGATTGTTAGGAATGGGGAATCGACAAGTTCCACGCTTCAATCTCAAACAACCATTACCTTATGATGTCATCGTAGTGGACGAGGCGTCGATGTTAGATTTGAGTCTTGCGACCGCGTTATTTGAAGCGGTTCCTGAGTCATGTCGAATTATTTTATTGGGAGATGCCAATCAATTAGCATCCGTCGATGTGGGTGCTGTTTTAGCAGATTTACAGCAGGTGAAAGGCTTGGCAGATAATCGAGTAGAGCTAAAAAAAAGTCGCCGTTTTTCTGATGAAGCCAAAATTGGTCAGTTAGCTCGTTTTATTCAAGCACAATCGGCTTCTGCTGACTCTCATTTAGTCTTATCTAAACTTGAAAGTGAAATTGTAAAGCCTGCTTCACTTCAGCAGATTAAACTCAGTAAAGAAATGCCTGATTTTATTCAGTTGGAATATTTACCTGAGCAACAGGATATAGATGCTGAGCAGTATCAACAAAAACTAATGTATGGCTTTCAAGATTATGTCGACGTATTAAAAAACTATATAGAAGCCGACCAACCAGAATCATATATTCAACAGGTTATTCAGGTCTTTGATGATTATCGAATTTTAGCGGCAGTGAAACATGGTGCTTTGGGGATTGAACAACTCAATCGCTATGCTGAACGTTGGGTGAATCAGCAGCTTAAACAAATTGCAGTTGCAGAATGGTATGTTGGACGCCCTGTGATGATGACCTATAACGACTATCAGTTAGGAATTTCAAATGGTGATATTGGGATTTGTTTTAAACATCGAAGCCAAGCACAACAATTTGAAGTGTACTTTCCGAGTTTAAATAAGTGGATTGCAGCACATCGACTACCGCGTAATATGCAAACAGCATTTGCATTGACCATTCACAAATCTCAAGGTTCTGAATTCTCTCATACTGCAATTGTCTTAGATGCACATGCAGAAAAATTGTTGAGTCAGGAATTGATCTATACAGCAATTACAAGAGCGAAAAAAGTCGTGAGTATTTTAGCGACACAGAAATCATTACGAGCAGCCCTTACGATTCGAACAGTTCGTCGCAGTGGTTTAGTTCAAAAGATTAATTTAGACTGATTGTGAAATTATTCTTTAAAATGAGGGTTTTTGTAAGCAAAAGCTTACACAGATTCGAGATATTGTCGCTAGAGCTAAATACGTGTTTTTGAGATTATATAACCACAAACAGCCTAGCAAGGAATGCTAGGTAAATCGCACAAAGATAATAATAAAGTCGGTATGACAGCGAACTTACAGTGAAGTAAGTGATAAAAGAGGAAACTTACAGCCGCTAAGCCTTGTAGTTTTGGGAGAGACTACAGGGCTTTTTTATTTTCTTGATCTGATTTCATCAAATTGCAATTTAGTTTGTTTAACTTGTGACACGTTAATATTCACTCTGAGTCATTTTAAAATTTAGATTATTATTTAATCTAAAAAATGATTGTAGGACAACAAATTTGTATTATTAAGTTAAATGTTATACAGACCTGTACGTTTTTGCTTACACAGAGATAAGAGAAATTCTATTTTTCTCCACAATTGATTCTGAGAGAATAGTAAGCATAAAGAGGAACAAGCTCTAATAACTGCATAGTACACCAAGAAAATGATGTGCTCATACGTTCAGAGGGTTGAATGTAGCAAAACAAGAAAAGAAAATTACAAGAATAGTGATAACTATAATTACGCGCAGAAGCCCAAGTCTAACTTGGGCTTTTTTATGCGTGAACGCTTCAGATTAAACTTTATCATTTTCAGTACGATCAGTTGCAAACAATGAGCGTCGCTGATTCTTTGGAATTTTTGGACAGTTGGTTGAGATTTGATAGAGGGTCTTTGCTAATGCAGGTAAATGAGTTCCGACGACTGATTTGCCCGTTGTGAGTAGAGAAACACTGATGTCGCGCTCTGGGTCTGCCCAACATAAAATATTCGAGAACCCGATATGCCCAAATGCTTGTCCAGTCATTGGACCAAATAAGCCAATTGGATTGCTTCCAAGCATAGGTCCTAACGCATAGCGCATAGGGGCTAATAAGGTACGATCTAAGCTAACTCCAGAAGTTGGCAGGGTTGAACGGAATACCGTTTGTGGCGACATAATTTGTTTGCCTTGATATTCACCACCACTCAACAACATTTCAAAGAAACGTCCTGCTTGTTCAGCACTGGTGTAAATATTTCCTGCTGGACAGATGGTATCCATAAAACGGGTGTCATTGGTCACATCAACTGCGAGTTGTAGTCCACCACCTAATACGTGGTGTAGATAGTGATCCGTCCCTAAACTTGGATGGATTCCTGTGGCATAGTTTAATGCCGCATCGGCACGATATTCTGGTTTGAGACCGTAGTTAAAATAGTTAAGCCCCATTGGTTTTTCGATTTGTTCAGCCAAAAAGTCACGAACATTTTGTCCTGTTACACGTTTAACGATTTCACCCAAGATATAACCTGCGGTAACTGCATGATAGGCGAGGTGAGTACCTGATGGTGAAACAGGTTTAGCAGCACAAAGTAACTTTAAAACTTCATCTTGGTTGAACAGAAGTTCTGGAGTAACTTCTTGATCAATACGAGGGATTCCACCACGGTGAGAAAGTAAATGAAAAATGGTGGCACGACGCTTTCCGTTGACACCATATTCAGGGATATAGTAGCTGATTGGATCTAGTAAATTTAGATCACCACGCTCATCTAACATATGGATGAGCATCGCTGTAACCATTTTCGATGCTGAAAATAAACAAATTGGCGTATCTGGTGTTCCGATTTGCGCATCAGCAGCTAAACCTTCTGGAGCATTTCCCCGTGCATAGCCAATACTTCGGTTGAGTAGAATCTGTCCATTACGGCGTAAGCACAGGGTTACAAGCGGGTAATTACCTGTTTTATAAAGTTGTTCAACACTATTCCAAATTTTTTGGATTTGACGTTCCGTCATCCCACCCAATTCAGCTGCGACCTCATCTTTGGAGCGAATAACTTGATTCAGGTCTTTTGGAACATAACAGGTATTGGTAGATAAAATTTTCACGATTCCCTCGAATTTTTTCGTTTTCTTTCACTTCTGTTATAAATTGAAAACAGATTCATCCTAGTGTGCCGTTTTTGTTCAACGCTGTCAGCTGCCGAATTGCCAGTAAACATAAAACATTTTTGCAATATAACGATAGATCACTTAAAATAGCACCTTGCTGTAGTGATGCACGGCAGTCGGTTGCTCGCAACTGATCATTATCATTTAACTTTTAAGCATCTCGGAGAAATCGAATGGCTTTAACTAATACTGATCGCGCAGAGATCATCGCTAAATTTGCTCGTGCTGAAAATGACACTGGTTCACCAGAAGTACAAGTTGCTTTGTTGACTGCTCAAATCAATGATTTGCAAGGTCACTTTAAAGAGCACAAACATGACCACCACAGCCGTCGTGGTTTGATTCGTATGGTTAACCAACGTCGTAAATTACTTGATTACTTAAACGGTAAAGATCACGGTCGTTATGTTGCTTTGATCGGCGCATTAGGTTTACGTCGTTAATTCGATTTTACTTTGTTTTCGCTATTTCGCATGTTGTTATGCTTTATCGCTGAAAAGAGAGTTTCATCTAATTTATTTTAGGTGATTTTAAGAAGGGGCGCTTGTTCGCTCCTTCTTTGCGTTTAACTTTTTTAAATATTTGATCTAGTGCGATGGCTTCTAAGCTTTGTCATTTATCTACACAGCAGTTGTGGTCTGAATGCCAAACCTTAGGGGTCTCACTAGAATAAAATTAGGAAAATACAATACATGTCTATGTTTAATATAGTTCGTAAAGAATTCCAATTTGGTCAACACCAAGTTGTTTTAGAAACGGGTCGCGTTGCACGTCAAGCAAATACAGTTTTAGTCACTATGGGTGGTGTAACTGTTTTAGTTGCGGTTGTTGCGCAACCTAAAGCAAAAGCAGGTCAAGATTTTTTCCCGTTGACTGTTAACTATCAAGAAAAACAATATGCAGCGGGTCGTATTCCAGGTGGTTACGGTAAACGTGAAGGTCGTGCATCTGAAGCTGAAACTTTGATTTCACGTCTAATCGACCGTCCAATTCGTCCGTTATTCCCAGAAGGTTATTTCAACGAAATTCAAGTAACAGCGACTGTTGTTTCTTCTGATAAGACGATGGATGCTGATATTGCCGCTATGCTAGGTACATCAGCTGCATTATCAATCGCTGGTACACCTTTCCGTGGTCCAATCGGTGGTGCTCGTGTTGGTTTGATTAATGGCGAATACGTTTTAAACCCGAACTTTGAACAACTTGCACAATCTGATCTTGATTTAGTTGTTGCGGGTACAGAATCAGCAGTATTAATGGTTGAGTCTGAAGCGAAAGAACTTTCAGAAGACCAAATGTTGGGTGCTGTACTTTTTGGTCATGACGAAATGCAAATTGCAATTCAAGCCATTAAAGAATTTGCTGCTGCCGCTGGCGCAGTTGAATCAACTTGGGTTGCTCCAGTTAAAAATGAAGAGCTTCGTGCAAAATTGAAAGAAGCTTTCGAAGCAAAAATTTCTGAAGCTTATACGATTGCAGTTAAACAAGATCGTTATACAGCATTAGATGCATTGTATGCTGAAGCAGTTGCACAGTTCGTTCCTGAAAATGACGAAACTGGTATCGCTGATGAAGTAAATGAATTATTTGAAGACCTTAAATATCGTACAGTACGTGACAACATCTTGTCAGGTAAACCACGTATTGATGGTCGTGATACTAAAACTGTTCGTGCGATCGATGTTCAAGTCGGTGTATTAGATCGTGCTCACGGTTCTGCGTTATTTACACGTGGTGAAACTCAGGCCTTGGTAACAACAACTTTGGGTAATACTCGTGATGCGTTGATGGTTGATACCCTTGCTGGTACTAAAACTGACAACTTCATGTTGCACTACAACTTCCCTGCATACTCTGTAGGTGAGACTGGTCGTGAATCGGGACCTAAACGTCGCGAAATCGGTCATGGTCGTTTAGCACGTCGTGGTGTTCAAGCTGTTCTTCCTGCTGCTGATCGTTTCCCGTACGTGATTCGTATCGTATCTGATATTACTGAATCAAACGGTTCATCTTCTATGGCTTCTGTATGTGGTGCTTCATTATCACTTATGGATGCAGGTGTTCCACTTAAAGCGCCAGTTGCTGGTATTGCAATGGGCTTAGTGAAAGAAGGTGAGCGTTTCGCAGTTCTTTCTGACATTTTGGGTGATGAAGATCATCTTGGTGATATGGACTTTAAAGTAGCAGGTTCAGCAAACGGTATTACTGCGCTTCAAATGGACATTAAGATTGAAGGGATCACTGAAGAAATTATGGAAGTTGCGTTAAACCAAGCATTTGCTGGTCGTATGCACATCCTTAATGAAATGAACAAAGTGATTTCACGTGCTCGTCCTGAAATTTCAATGCATGCTCCTACTTTTGAAGTGATCAGCATTAACCCAGACAAGATTCGTGATGTCATTGGTAAAGGTGGCGCAACGATTCGTGCCATTACAGAAGAGACTAAAGCTGCGATTGACATCGAAGACAATGGTACAGTTCGTGTATTTGGTGAAACTAAAGCTGCTGCTCGTGCTGCGATTGCAAAAATCCAAGCACTTACTGCTGAAGTTGAACCAGGTAAGATCTATGACGGTAAAGTAATCCGTATCGTTGAGTTTGGTGCGTTTGTAAACATCATGCCAGGTACTGATGGTTTACTTCACATTTCGCAAATCTCAAATGAGCGTATTGCAAACGTGACTGACGTATTGAAAGAAGGTCAAGATGTGAAAGTACAGGTTGCGGATGTTGATAACCGTGGTCGTATCAAGTTAACAATGAAAGATATTGAACAAGCGTAAGCTTCTCAATATACAAAAAGTCCGCTAAATGCGGACTTTTTTATGGCATCATCTTTTTAAAATTTAATCTGAACATTAGAGTTATGCAGCTTTATTATTTTTATCGACATAACAGTGAAAATACGATTTTTATTAGTGCAGAAGAACAAGCAGAACATCATCTAGAGTTTTTATGGGTCGATAGTTTAAGACAAGATTTAGTGAATCATAACGAGATGTGGCAAAAGAACATTTATGAGCATACTGGTGTGGTGCTCAATGAATTTCATATGCGAGATTTATTAAATATCGAACATCCGTGTGCTTTTGATAGTGTTGAAGAATATGATCTTCTGGTTTTTCGTAAGTTAATCACGCCAGATGACCAAATTTATGAAAATGAAGCATCTGAATCTCATGAAAGCGTTTTTGGTTTGGCGACAACGCCTATCAGTTTTATTTTAACGCCTCATATTTTGATTAGTCTTAGAGAGCAGGGCAATAAAGCGGTAGAGAGTTATATCCAACGTATTCAGATGATTATGGAAAAACCCATAGCTGAACAAAACAAACCGCGTAAATTACCAAGTACACCTGCTGATTTATCACTTCGTTTATTAAACAGTATGATTGATGGTTATCTAAACCTAAGAACTCCATTAACACGACGTGTTGAATATTGGCAGCAACAGTTATTGCAAGGAAATCGTCGATTTAAACAATGGCATCAGTTGTTTCATGAAGATATGGCATTTCAGCAGATTGAAAATCTATGTGAAGAGCAAATTGAAACTTTACAAGAGTTTCGGGATGAGCTTGTAGATAATTATCATCATGTGGTTGGAGAACATAAGCACAAAACTCAAGATATTCTGTTAGTTCGTTTAAATGATTTGATGAGTCATGTCGAACGCGTGCAAAAGCATACTTTGAGGCTTCGCAATGCCGTTCAATCTGCAATTGATCTACATTTTTCTGCGATTGCGAACCAAACTAACGAGAATATGCGAATACTGGCAATTATCACGGCAGTTTTTGCACCATTAACTTTACTTACGGGAATCTATGGAATGAACTTTGAGTTTATTCCTGGTCTCAAATCACCCGTAGGTTTTTGGATTATGTTAGGTGTGATGTTGCTGAGTACAGTCTTGCTACTTTATTACTTTTATCAGCAACATTTGGTTGGTCGTGGTGAGCGTAGTGTGATTGATTTGCTCGCACAACAAAACAAGCAGCGAAATATTAATCTGCTTTGGTTCTTAGATTATGAGCCAATCAAACAAACACTGAAGGAAGTTGAGAAAATGACCAAATTAAAATGATGAATTTGGTCTGTGTATTTTACTCAGTGGAAATGTTTGAGTTGTCTTCTTAATTGTTGAACTTCATCAATTAAATCCAACATTACCGCCACAGCTGAGAGACTAGCATCGAAATCTCGTTGCAGGCGATAGGCACGACGGGCGCGAGCAACATCTTCACCAATAAACTGGTGGCTTTGTGGATCAACCTGAATCTGCAAAATATCGTAGTCGATCAGCTTGAGTACCCAGTCGGTGCTTTGACCACAGGCTTCGGCAAAGTGCTCAAGATCAAGTGCCAATTGTTCATCAATGATTTCAACTTGGCAGTGACCGTCATATTGAATTTCTTTGTATTGAATAGTTGTCATGATCTTACTCCTTATGATGCACGAGGTCTGAATGAAGCAAAAGCATCTGCAAACTGTTGATAAGCTCGTTGCTCTTGTTCGCTGTGTGCTGGTGGTAAAACAATATTAATAATTAGATATAAATGCCCTGCAGTTTTATTTGGTATCCCTTTATCTTTGAGACGTAATTGTTGTCCATTTTTGGCATTTTTAGGTAAATTGACTTTGAGTTGCCCTGCGGGAGTATTGACTTCAATGCTTTGTCCTAGAGCTGCTTCCCACGGAGTTACATCAATAGTTTGATAGACATCAGCCCCTTGAATACGAATGCGGTCGGTATCTTTATATTGGATTTCAATATAAAGATCACCATTTTCACCACCATTGATACCACTTTGTCCTTGGCCATTTAAGCGAATTTGCTGACCTTCTTTCATTCCTTTTGGAATCTTAACCTGCAAGGTTTTTCGCTGTATTTCAGGCTCACCATAGACGTTATAAGTTGGAATTTGCAAGGTAATCTGCTGGGTTGAACCGTGATAGGCAATATCTAAATCAACTTGAATGCTGGCATGCTGGTCTTCGCCCTTGTAACTGCGTTGCTGGCGTTGCGAACGCTGCTGCCCGCCACCAAACCCTGCGCCAAAACGGCCAAACAAGTCTTCAAAACCACTAAAGTCTGCACCCCCATCGCCTGAACTTTGGCGATAGAACTGGGAACCGTCAAAACCACCCGTGCCTTGACCAAATCCGCCTGCACCCTGACCAAAGCCAGCAAAACCCTGTGGATGATCCAGCATCTGGTCATATTCAGCCTTTTTAGTGGCATCACCCAAGGTATCGTAGGCGACATTAATCGCCTGCATTTTGGCTTCAGCATCTGCCTCTTTACTAATATCTGGATGATATTTCTTTGCCAGTTTACGATATGCTTTTTTGATTTCGTCTGCTGAAGCATCTCTTGAAACACCGAGCTCTTCATAATAATTTTTTGCCATGATCTTAAATATAATAATGAGATGTTTCTTTTATTATGAAACGAATTGCCAAGATTTCAATAGGCTGGATTGTATAAGACTTGTTTTGTTGTTTTGGAAAAAATGCCAGCACTTTGGCTTGGCTGACACCGATCATGATATCCATTGGGCTATAACTTTAACTGAGATAGAGTTTTGGATAATGCCTTATCCAGTAGACCTTAACGTAAAATAAAAAAAGACGGCAGCCCACTACTGTCCCATAGTTTGCTCTAAATAAAAAAACCTGAGTCTGAATAGTTAAAATATGAGTGCAAACAAACACTTTAACTATAAAGGACTCAGGTTTTGTCACATCAGAATACCGTATTTCATCAATTACTCAAACCCATTCTAAGACAAGATTTT
>Ga0247720_100036_pt1 | contig 74738 bp, 71 predicted proteins | sample MSEWel2015_12_15_FD_189078 | JGI IMG/M metagenome (GOLD analysis project Ga0247720, IMG submission 189078) | Subsurface sediment microbial communities from gas well in West Virginia, United States - MSEEL Well Study Marcellus 3H_2015_12_15 | ecosystem: Environmental > Terrestrial > Deep... | reverse complement strand
CTGGTCTTCAAAACCAGCTGTGGGGCGGCAATCCCGTCCCGGGTGAGTTCGATTCTCACACACTCCCGCCATAATTCCCGGGAGAAAATCGGCGGAAAAATACTCCGCCGGTTTATTTTTTACCGGAAATTCCGTTTAATTTTGAAACTCCATTTCGGGAGGCGATTTTTTTCCCTTAAAAGGGCCAGGATGAGCAGAACGGTGGGAATGCCCATTTCATAAAGAAAGGCATAGGGAATCCAGGGGCCGTTAATCCAGGACAGCATAGACGTTAATGAATTAAATTGACTCAGCGAGAGGGCGATAAGAAGGATACTCAGGGGCGTGATTATGCAGCGGTGGTTTTTAAGCCGGAACAGCTGGGCGGTACCCGTTACGGTAGCATAATGAAAGAGGGCCACCTTTCCGAAAATGCCTACGATCCAGATGATCATCCAGAGGGCGTCCAGCCTGGTTAAAAAAGGTCCGAAACCGGCCAGCCTTACCAGTTCGAAGGTGGCAAAGTTAAGCCTTCCGGTTGTAACGCCGAAAACGGCGGTACAGGCCAGGGCGTTTATGGTAAGGATCAATCCGACGGCCAGGACGGCGATGAACCCGTTACGCCTGGCCAGGTCAGGACGGGCCAGGGAAGTAAAAAACATACCCAGGATAAATACTTCCCCACGCCAGGCAATAGGATTAAGACAGGAGTGAATAATGGTTTTAACATCGCTCTGGAGTACGGGAAGTAAATTGGACGGTTCCATATGCCCGGCGACCAGAATGAGTATCAGGCCAAAGAGGATGAGGAGCCACGGGTAGGTTAATTCCATAACCCGGGCCAGCACTTCCAGGCCATGGTAAACCCCGTAACTGCAGACAGTAACCATCAGAGTGGCATATACCACCTGCGGCGTCCGGGGCATAAGGGCAGCTGCAATCAGTTCACCAAATTCCCTTACGGCTATTCCATTGACATGCAAGAAGAAGATTATATAGGATAGGGCGATAATTTTCCCCAACCACGGGCCCAGCAGCGTTTCGGTGTACTGCACAATGGTCTGGCCGGGGAGGCGCTGGCCCAGAGAAGTAATCACCAGAATTACATATAAGCCGGGCAGGGTAGCTAAAAGAGGGGCCACCCAGGCATCCCTCCCCGCTATAAAGGCGGTAAACCCGGGTAAAAAGACCAGGGCCGTGGCACCAACCACGTTGATAAGCAGGTATATCATTTGCAACCCAGAAATCTTCCCGGGATCGTGCATCGTAACACCTCGGCAGGTTACATATAGATATTTTTAGTAACTTGCACTAAATCTATGTAAGTTTTTAATCTGCCGGTGCAGTAATGAAAAAGGGCCATCAAACGTGGCCCTTTCAGCTTATCCGGAGTTTTTATTAAGTTTCCTGCAGGAGATCATGGATATCCGGAGGTACTGTTTCCCTTTGACCGAAAACCAGGCAGAGCAGGGCGAGAAAAAGGTTGGCTGCCGCCAGGAAAAGGTAAACCTTACTTACGGAATTACCGGGACCCAGGATGAAATAAAAGATTGTTAACAATGCTCCGGTTACCAGATATAAACGCCCCTTTTTATAATCAATGACCGCTTTTATAAGGGTTTTAAGGGACAACACAAAAGGAGTAACCTCTGTCGTCTCAGTCCGGTCAGCAGGTTGGGTTAGTTTTTCTGCCTGGGCTAGCAGGTACAGCAGTTCCTTTTCCGGCACCAGGGCAATGCGATACTGGTTGCGCAGGGAAGCAACCAGCCGCATGGTATCCGGAGCAAATTCACCCGGGGTGACCAGGAGGGCGTACCGGTATCCCTGCTTTTTCATAATCCCCAGCAACTCGTGTACGGCAGAAACATCTACCGGTTTATCAGCGGACGGTATGAAATTGATGAGTACAGGTATGTTCCGGTAGATTGCCCGGATAACTCCCCCCGGCAATTTAAACTTTTCCTTTTTTCTTCCTTTTGGTGGCTGTGCCTGTTCAAATTGAGGTAGTTTATTTAAAAATGGCCATATAAAAGAAGCCAGCTCTTCAGCATCCTCAAGCTGTTTCAACTTCTTCCGATACCCTTCGACTATGGAGCGAAGCCTCCGGTGAAGATTTTCCTTTTGAAGTCTTTTTTTGTGTATTTTTGCCGCCCCGGGAATAGCAGCAATCATAAAAAACAGGGAGATAAAAAGAGCTGTTTGGGCAGGCCAGAGGACAGTAAAAAAGGCAAAACTTAATAACCCCAGGGAAATTATGGTTATGTAAAAATCAAGCCAGCGGGCAATTTTATTGCGGCTGTCTTCTTTTGGTTTCAAATAATAGCGCAGGAATTCCCCTTGCTGGCGCCTTTTTTGCCACGTCCGGTAGGCCAGGTACAGAACCTGACGGGGAAATTTAATTTTCATGGACAATCCCCCTCGGTGATTGGTTATTTATTACAATATGGTTTCCATATTTTAAAATTTTAATTCCTGAAAGAGGTGAATTTATTATTCTCCCCACGGTAAACTATCCTTTTAGGAGTAGATTTTCGAAGGAGGAGGTGATAGCCTTGACGGGAGAGGAAAAAGATTGGGAGGAAAAATACCGGCAGCTGGATGAGGTTATTGAACGTTACGGCCAGCAGGAAGGACAGCTGATCCGCATATTAAAAGAGGCTCAAGATATATTTGGTTACCTGCCGGAGGAAGTGCAAACCTATATTGCAGGTAAACTGAACCTGCCGGTTAGTGAGGTTAACGGTGTTGTTACCTTCTATGCCCTCTTTCACACAGAACCACAGGGGAAATATAGCATTAATATTTGCCTGGGAACTGCCTGCTATGTTCAAGGCGCACAGGGAATTTTCGATGAATTCAGGCGACAGCTAGACCTGCGCGAGGGCAACACGTCCGCAGATGGTTTATTTACAGTGAAAAGTACCCGTTGTGTGGGGGCTTGCGGACTGGCACCGGTTTTGACTGTTGATGATAAAGTGTACGGGAAATTCCGGCGCCAGGATGTAGCCAGGCTACTACAGAAGTACCGGCGCAGGGAGGTGACTGCTGGTGATCAATGGATTGAACGACCTGCTCGCTATCAAGGAGAAACGGCTCCCGGACATTAACGCCCGCAGGGAAAAACCTGGTGCCAGCCCGGAGTGGCAGGTACTGGTTTGTACCGGAACAGGTTGTACCTCTTCAGCAAGCCACCGGGTAAAGGAAGAACTGCTCAGGCAGGTCCAGCTAAAAAAAGCCCCGGCCCGGATTGTTAAAACAGGTTGTTTCGGTTTTTGTAAAATGGGACCACTGGTGGTCATTTACCCCGGACAGACGCTTTATTGCAGGGTTAAGAAAGAAGATGTTGCCGAAATTGTAGAAAAGCATTTACTGGGAGGCCAGGTAGTGGAACGCCTCCTGTATACGGAGCCTGTTTCCGGCGAGAAAAAGTCCCGGCTTTCGGATATCCGCTTTTTCCGCGCCCAATACCGGATAGCATTGCGTAATTGCGGCTTGATTAACCCTGAAGATATTACAGAGTACATAGCATGTGATGGTTACTTTGCCCTGGCCAATGTTTTATTGCACTGGACACCGGCTCAGGTGATAGACACAATTAAAAAATCGGGCTTGCGGGGGCGTGGCGGAGCAGGTTTTCCCACTGGCCGCAAGTGGGAGCTGGCCGCTGCCGCACCGGGACCGGTGAAATACGTGGTTTGTAATGCGGATGAAGGAGATCCAGGCGCATTTATGGACCGGAGTATTCTCGAAGGGGACCCCCATAGTGTACTGGAAGCCATGACCATAGCCGGCTACGCTATTGGAGCCCGGGAAGGTTATATTTATGTCCGGGCAGAATATCCCATCGCCGTAGACCGGCTGGAACGAGCAATTGCCCAGTCCCGGCAGTATGGACTTCTGGGGCGGCGCATATTCAACACTGATTTCAGTTTTGACATTGATATACGTCTGGGAGCCGGTGCCTTTGTCTGCGGCGAGGAAACGGCTCTTCTGCGTTCGGCAACAGGGGAACGTGGGGAACCGCGTCCCCGTCCCCCCTACCCCGCCCAGTGCGGCCTGTGGGGGAAGCCCACCCTGTTAAACAACGTGGAAACCTACGCCAATATTCCTGTGATTATCCGTGAAGGCCCGGACTGGTTTGCTTCAGTAGGTACGGAGAACAGCCGGGGAACAAAGGTTTTTTCCCTGGCCGGCAAGGTTCTAAATACCGGTTTAATTGAAGTACCCATGGGTATTACTCTGCGTACGGTGATTTTTGATATTGGAGGAGGGATTCCTGAAGGACGGCGTTTTAAAGCAGTACAAACCGGTGGTCCTTCGGGAGGTTGTATACCAGAGCGTTACCTGGATACACCCATTGATTATGAATCTCTAAAACAGCTGGGTTCTATGATGGGCTCCGGGGGTATGATTGTTCTGGACGAGACCGATTGCGTTGTGGATATTGCCAAGTTCTATCTACAATTCAGCCAGGATGAGTCATGTGGCCAGTGTACTCCCTGCAGGGTAGGCACAAAGCGTATGCTGGAAATTTTGGAAAGAATCACCCAGGGTAAAGGAACATTAGAAGATCTTGATGAATTAGAGGAGCTTTCCAGAGAGGTAATGGACGCCTCCCTTTGTGGTCTGGGCCAGACCGCACCCAATCCAGTCCTTTCCACTTTAAAATATTTTCGTCAAGAATATGAAGCCCATATCATAGAAAAGCGGTGCCCCGCCGGAGTCTGCCGGGCGCTGGTAGACTACGTGATAGATGAAGAAAAATGCATTGCCTGCGGTTTATGTGCCCGTGAATGTGTTGCTGAAGCGATTATCGGAGAGAAAAAGGGGCAGCCATATTTTATTGACCGGCAGAAGTGTTTGAAATGCGGAGCCTGTCTGGCCCGTTGTCCCAAAGGTGCTATTTATACTGCTTGAGCAAGGAGCAGGTACATTCAATGTGCCTTTCTTTTGTTATTTTGGCAGGAAAGATTGGCTTGCTAAGGTGGGTGAACAGGGGTTATAATGAGTTAGTCATAAAAAAAACCTGGGATAAGGGAAACTGTTTAATGGTAATACAGGCAAGTAATTTTTATTTAGGGAAGAGGGGATTAATAACATGTCCAAGGAAAAAGTACTGAGCAGTGACAGTAAATTTCATTTCTCCTGTCACCCGGGACTTTCCTGCTTTACCCATTGTTGCCGAGATGTGAATATTTACCTTTCACCTTTTGATGTACTGCGCATGCGGAAAAGATTGGGACTTTCCTCCGGGGAGTTTTTGGACCGTTATACTGTTTCCCTTATTGGTGAGGGAACTGGATTACCTGTGGTTCTCCTGAAAATGGACGAAAAGCAGGATAAAAAGTGTCCCTTTGTCACTCCTCAGGGATGCAGTATTTATGAAGACCGCCCCTGGGCCTGCCGTATGTTTCCCCTGGACAAGTGTGCTGAGTATGATCAGTTTACCATTTTAACCGACCCCTCCCGTTGCCGTGGTCTGGACGAGCCTCAAGAACTTTATGTTGAAGATTATCTTAAGGAGCAGGGGTTGCTGGTTTATGAAGAGGTAGAGGCTATTTTCAAACTGGTTTCCAACAGCCCCCGGGTTTTAAGCGAAAAGGTTGTCAATCCACGTATTGTACAGATGTACTATATGGCCTGCTATGATCTGGACAGGTTCAGAAAGTTTATTTTTGAAAGCAGGTTCCTTGATATTTTTGAGGTGGAACCGGAGGTTATTGAACGAATAAAGGATGATGACCTGGAATTGTTACAGTTTGGTTTTAAATGGTTGCAATTCGGTATGGTCATGGGCGATGCTTTAAAAATTAAGGAAGAGGTTCTTCAGGAAGCCAGAAGAAAACAGGCCGCCCAGGGAAGCTGAGGGAAAGTAAATTAACCCCGGAAATTTTCCGGGGTTAATTTGTCAAACCGGGTTTAACCAGCAACCCGTACAATTCAGGTCTTCTGGATTCCAGGAAAAAACTATGGCGCATGCTGGTGGTATTGTTGTAACGGATGGTATTGATGAGCTTTGAGTCAAGATCAACGACCAGTAATCCTTCTTTTCCCTCAAAATCCTCGGCCACTACATTGCCCTTGGGATCAATAACCAGTGCGCCGCCACAAAATTCCTGATTTTTCCCTGATGGTCCCACCAGGTTACAGGCAGCTATAAATACACTGTTATCATATGCCCGGGCGGAGAGGTATTTAAGCCAGATATCCCGCCGGTCTCCTACCATGGTAGGCGAGGCATGGGGAGCAAAAATAACCTCCGCCCCCTGCAAGGAAAGTACAGTAGTAACCTCAGGAAAATGCAGATCCCAGCAAATCTCCACAGCAAACCGGGCTTTATCCGTTTCAAAAACCGGGAGCTGGTTGCCAGGGGTAAAATAGGGTTTTTCGCTCTTGCCCAGGTGGGTCTTGCGGTATTTATCCAGCCGGCCGTCAGGGTAAGCGATAACCTGGGTGATATAGGGTTTCTCGCAGCCGGACATCTCTGCCAGTCCAGCCAGTATGACCATATTATAGGAACTGGCCAGCCTGCTTAAATAATTTGTGCTTTCTCCCGGGATAGGCTCGGCAAATTCCTGTATTTTTTCCCGGTGATAACCCTGAATGCATAGCTCGGGGAAAAGGATCATTTCCACCTTTTTGCCGGCCGCTTCTTCCACAAAAGCAGCCATCTTCTCCCGATTTTTCCTTACCTCTCCTATGCTTACTTGCATTTGAACCAGGGCAATGCGCAGGTCGTTCATTTTATATTAATCTCCTTGTTACCTGTCTATTTTTGAACCCTGCTGGCTGAGAAAATCAGGGCTTAATGTAAGCATATCCTTGAACTTGCCTGCGTACTATCTCGGTAATGCCTGCGGGAACAACAACTACAAAATCAGGTAATCCCTCTTCATTTATTTCATGCGCAATCAAAGCGTTCCGGCAAGCAATAAATGCAACTCCCACTTTATGCAAGTTCTCCATTTGGCTTATTAAATCCTGCTCACCCGGGTTATAACCGAGTACACCGGAACCATTAGCCAGAACCACGATGCTGGCCCTTTCTGCTCCAACATCACGTAAAAAATTAATAATGTTGGTGATAACCCGGGGCCAGCGTTCCGCCTCGTTAATATGAAAAAGTACCTTCATTTTACTTGATTCTCCTGCATCATTTGGCAGGCCTTTCCCTGACAAAACTTTTCCACCTCCTGTTTTTTACCAACCTCAGCGCCCGGCCTGGCCATAATATATGGAACAGGTGCAAGGTCCAGATCTTACAATTCAAAGATCACTGCTTCTTCTTCACAACTGGGGAATTTGGGGCAGTTTATACATTCTTTCCAGACCTTTTGCGGTAACTTCTCTTTGGCTATGGGTTGAAACCCACATTTGATAAAAAATCCTGCTTGATAGGTAAGGGCAAAAACCCGGGGAAGCCCCAGTTCACGGGCTTCTTCAAGAAAGGATTGAACCAGGCGGCGACCAATACCCCGGCGCGTATAACGGGGATCTACCGCCAGAGCTCGTATTTCCGCCAGGTCTTCCCAGATAATATGGAGAGACCCGGCACCTATAACCTGCCCATTTTCCTCGGCTACGGTAAACTCTCTTACAGCTTCATACAGGGCAGAGCGAGAGCGTGCCAGCATAAGCCCCCGGTCAGCGTAGTAGGTAATTAAGCTGTGTACCGATTCCATATCCGCAATTCTTGCCTTGCGTATGTTCATCCTGTGTTTCTCCTCTATCTTACATTTCCTGAGCAAAGGTCACAGCGTTGCGAAAGATGGGCAGGCCGTGAGGTTCACGGAATTGTTGCCGGCGCCAGTTGGGGTGCTGGACAAGGTCCACGAAGCGTTCCGGGTGAGGCATTAATCCCAGTACCCGCCCGCTGGGATCGCAAATGCCGGCTATAGCGTTCAAAGAGCCGTTGGGATTGTCCGGGTAAACAGTGGCAGGCTCGCCGTTACTGGTGGCGTAACGAAAAACCACCTGCCTGCCCTCTTCAATTTTACTTAGGTTCTGGCTATCGGTATAAAATTTGCCTTCACCATGGGCGGCCTGAAAATGAAGTAACCTGCCGGCCAGCCCCCGGGTAAAAATACAGGACGTATTTTCCACCCGGAGATAAACCCAGCGGCATTCAAAGCGCCCGCTATTATTGTGCATAAGGGTGGTTTTGATGTCTCCTATCCTGGCTGCAGGCAGGAGACCGGTGCGGACGAGAACCTGAAATCCATTACAAATTCCCAGCACCGGCTTGCCCCTGTCAACAAATTCCTGTAATTGTTCCTTCAGGAAGGAAGTCAGTTCCACGGCCAGTATTTTACCTGAATGCACGTCATCCCCGTATGAAAAACCACCGGGGATAACCAGAATTTGATACTCGGTGAGCTTTTTCTCCCCTGCCCTGAGTTGATTGACATGCACCAGGTGAGGTTCCCCACCAGCCCGCTCGAAAGCATATGCAGTTTCACGATCGCAATTGGTACCATCGGTACGTAAAATACACACTCGCGGTTTTTTCATTATCCCACCTCCCGGGCTTCGCCAGGGGTACCGAAGATTCGTTCCATGGGTTCCTTCCAGGACCTTTTCAGAGTGGACAAAGCTATCCTGCAAAGATGGTGCCCTTCCTGTTTGATCTCAATTACCGGATTGTCCCGTGTCTGTCCCAGAACCACGTGGGGAAGGCCGGCCAGGACTTTGCCGGGATTTTCCCGGGGGGACATCTCGAGCAAAAAACACCCGCTTGTTTCATTGAACAGGAAATAATCAGGTCTTTCGCCGGCGGGAACATTCAATTCTGCTCCCACCCCGCCCCCAAAGCACATCTCGGCCAGGGCAGCAGCCAGCCCCCCTTCACTAATGTCATGACAGGCCAGAATTTTTCCTTCCTGTATGGCCCTGAATATGCTTTTCCATACCCGGGTTACCGTTTTCAGATCTATCCGGGGAAGGTTTTTGCCAAGGTAACCATATAGATCATAATAAACCGATCCTGCCATTTCGGATAGATTACGCTGACCTACCAGGACTATCAAATTACCAGTCCCTTTAAAATCTGATGAAATGGTACGTTTTACATCTGGGAGGCGGCCAAAAACAGAAACACAGAGCACGGGCGGAATTTTAATTACCTCTCCATCTTTGCCGCGGTAAGTGCTGGAAAGGCTGTCCTTTCCAGAAATAAAAGGCATTCCGGTGGCACGAACAAAATCAACACACGCATCTACCGCCCTGTCAAGGGCTCCCAGTGACTCTTCATCGGGAAAAGGCCAGATAAAGTTATCAATTAAAACCAGTTCCCCGGGGTTAGCCCCCACGGCTACAGCATTGGAAACCGCTTCTGTTGCCGCCCAGAGGCTTCCATAGTAAGGATCTATCTGGTTTAATACCGGGTTCAAACCATGACTGATTATTACCGCTGCCGGGGAGCCGAGCAGGGGAGTAAGGACCACTGCATCATTGGGACCGTCCTGTTCTACCCCACCGTAGGGAGCAAGGCTGCAGGAACCTTGAACACCGTGGTCGTACATACGGACAATTGGTTCCTTGGAACATACATTCAAATGGCTCATTACCCTGCAGTATATATCTTCCAAAGCATCTGGAATCGGCAACTGTGGTTCTGTTAACGCCGGCTGCTGCCAGCGGGCCGGGAGAACCCTTTTGGGCAGGCCGTGATGGAGGAATTCCATGTCTAGATCACAAACGATTTCGTTTTCATATGTTACCACCAGCCTGCGATCGGAGGTGAATTCCGCCAGCACAGTAGCTTCCACATTCAATCCCCGGCAAATCTCCAGCAAGCGCTCCAGATTTTCCGGAGATACGGCGATAATCATGCGTTCCTGGCTTTCAGAAAGCCAGATTTCCCAGGGTTTCAAACCCTGGTATTTTAGAGGCGCTCTTTCCAGCCAGACCCTGACCCCTGTTTTTTCGCCCATCTCACCCAGGGCAGAGGAAAACCCTCCTGCACCGCAGTCGGTAATGGCCCTGACGAGACCGGCTTCGCTGGCTGCCAGTATGGCGTCGGCTACACGCTTTTCTTCAATGGGGTGGCCGATCTGGACGGCACTGGCATTTACTTCGGTAGTTCGGTGGGTCATTTCACCGCTGGAAAAGGTTGCTCCGTGAATACCATCCCGGCCTGTTCTCCCACCGATAACTACGGCCAGATCGCCGGGCCGGGGCTGGCCTTTTCGACAGCGCTCAACAGGCAGCATTCCGTAGGCACCAACTATTACCGATGGCTTGGCCCGAAAATCGCGATGAAAATGTACAGAACCGTTATTGGTTGGAATGCCCATACGGTTACCATAGTCCCGCACTCCGGCCACCACCCGGCGCAGCAGGTAATGGGGTGAGAGACAACCCGGGGGAATTTCTTCCCGGGGAGTATCGGGTGGTGCAAAACAGAACATATCTGTGGAAGCTATAACCCGGGCTCCCTGGCCGGTTCCCATGACGTCCCTGAATACTCCCCCACTTCCTGTCATGGCACCGCCGTAAGGTTCGATGGCGGACGGAGAATTGTGGGTTTCCACTTTACCGCAGATGGCCCAGCCGTCATAGAATTCCATCACTCCGGAATTATCCACAAAAGCAGAAAGTACCAGAGGATGATTGGCTGCTAAAGTTGCCTCTTGCAGGCGTTTCAAAAGGGGCTCTTTAATCCTGCCTTCTACCAGGAGACGTGCTTTAAAGGTCTTATGGCCGCAATGTTCGGACCATGTTTGGGCCAGAGTTTCTATTTCACAGTCCGTAGGATCCCTGCCAATATTTCTAAAGTACTGTTGAATCGTTTGCATTTCTTCCAGGTTAAGGAAAAGCCTGTCGCGACTCAGCTCCATTAGTTCGGCATCGCTCATCCCGCGCAGGGGGATGATTTCGGTTTGTCCCGGGCGGCCCGAAATGAGAAGAGTGGCAGGTTTTTCAGTAACCACCCGTTCTACGGTGGCATTGACCAGCAATCGTTCAAGGATGATATCAATGTGCTGCGAGTTAATGTCCTGACCGTAAAAGCCATATTCACGGCTGGAATCGGCGGCCACCAACCCCTCAATTCCCAGGTCCCGGACAGCTTTCATCAATGATGCGGCCTCAGGATTCATAACCCCCGGTTTATAGGCCACTTCCACTACTACAGGAGCGTCTTTGATGATGGGAGCATTGATGGTATAGTCTTGAAAAACTGCTTCCGCCAGCAGCTTTTCAGCCAGCAGTCGAGCCGCTGACTCATCAATGCCTTCAAAACGATATACCTTGGCTGTACGTACCTTTTGAACCGCACTAATGCCCAGGGCGTGCTTTATTTCATATAAAACCTCCTCACCAGCCGGATCGGTCAGGTAGGGGTGGTTTGCGACCCGAATTTCCACAACAGCCACCTTTATTGCCACCTCCTGGGTGAGAGTTCAGGAAAAAGAAATTTCCCGGCGGCTTGCCGCCGGGAGAATAACTCCCAAAGAAATTTTAGTATACTTGTGCTTGAAAAACAAGAGTCTTCTTAACGTACGATAAGCACCGGACAGGGAGCATGACGAACCACCCGGTTGCTCACGCTGCCCATTAAGTAACCCCGGATTTCCCCCAGACCACGGCTACCCATGATAATTATATCGTAGCGGCCTTGGTGAAAAGATAGAAGTGTTAACCGCTTTTCAATTAAAGGGGGAAAAGTATGTTCGCCACGCTGTCCATACCCAGGACCTCCCTGGTGGTTTTATGTGGTTCTGCCGGGTGCGGGAAATCCACTTTTGCCGCTCGCTGGTTTAAGGATACCCAGATTGTTTCATCCGATCGTTGCCGGGCGCTGGTGAGCGATGAAGAAGAGAACATGGCTGCTTCACCGCAGGCTTTCAAATTATTTCATTGTCTCATCGAGCAACGCCTGGAACTGGGACAACTGACGGTAGCTGATTCCACTGCTTTAACCTCACGTGCCCGAAAAGACTTGTTAAAACAGGCTCGCCGGCATGATTTTCAAGCGATACTGATCGTATTTAATTTTCCGGAAAAGCTATGTCAGGAGCTTAATACCAGGCGGGAGCGGGTAGTGGAATCCCGGGTAATCAGCGAGCATCAGCGCCTGCTTAGGAAGAGCCTGGCTACCGTACACCGGGAAGGTTTTGACCGGGTATATATCCTCGGTCCAGAGGAGGCAAACCGGGTCCGGGTGGAGATCATCCCATTGCCTGTAGAATCACCAGCCAGGGGTCCCTTCGATCTCGTCGGCGATGTCCATGGCTGCTTATTGGAGCTGGAAGAACTTCTCACCCGGTTGGGTTACCGGTATCGGGGCAAAAGCTGGACCCATCCCCGGAAACGGAAGGTGGTATTTCTTGGTGATATCGGTGACCGGGGGCCCTTTAACCTGGCTACCATTAACCTGGTCATGAATATGGTGGAGTCGGGAGATGCCCTGTATGTACCGGGAAACCACTGCAAAAAATTAGCTGGCTACCTATCCGGTCGCCGGGTGCAGGTTCGTCACGGTCTCGAAAAAACCGCCCGGGAACTGGAACAATTAAATCCGGTCGACCGGAATGCCTTTATCCAGCGGTTTTTAAGATTTTATCACCGGGCTGTTCCATATCTCGTTTTAGATGAAGGCCGGCTTGTTGCAGTACACGGGGGAATTAAAGAAAAAATGATTGGCCGCCTTTCACCCCGGATTGCGGATTTTTGTTTATATGGCGACTCTACCGGCGAAATAACTCCGGATGGTCTGCCCGTGCGACGGGATTGGGCGCGGGAATACCGGGGACAGGCACTGGTGGTTTACGGGCACACTCCTGTACCTCAACCTGTTTTTCGCAATAATACTATTGATATCGACCAGGGCTGCGTAATGGGTGGAAAATTAACCGCCCTTCGTTATCCGGAACGGGAGATCGTACAGGTACCGGCCAGGCAGGTTTATTATGCTCCTGTGAAGAGCGTGACGGGGCGAACGGCGGCAAAATAAATTCTGGCTGACACTGCAACCCCAAAAGTGCTACAATTGTAAGAGTAATTCAGTATAAACGGGGGAAAATATTAATGTCCGATTGGCCGGAAGTGGAGATATATACTGATGGTGCCTGTAGCGGCAATCCCGGCCCCGGTGGTTACGGGGTGATATTACGTTACGGTAGCCATATTAAGGAACTATCCGGAGGTTATGCTCTAACCACCAACAACCGCATGGAGTTAATGGCCGTAATAGCCGGGTTGAAAGCGTTAAAACGCCCCTGCCGGGTAACCATCTACACGGACAGCAGATATATAGTAGATGCCATGACCCGGGGATGGGTCAGGCGCTGGCAGGCTAACAGCTGGCGGCGGGAGAATGGAGAACCGGCTAAAAATGCTGACCTCTGGGAACAAATACTTCTTCTGGCCGACAGGCATCGAGTGAACTGGGTTTGGGTGAAAGGCCATGCCGATAATGCTTTTAATAATCGCTGTGATCAGCTGGCAGTGGAGGCCAGCCGGCAGCCTTCCCTACCCGTGGATCCCGGTTTTCAAACGTAAGAATATATTCATGAGAGGTGCTTTTGGCAGTGCATCGTGTTAGACGCAAAGGGCAGATAAGCCGGGTGCATTTGCAGCTTAAAGGGGAAAACCCCGGAGAAGAGGAGATGGGGATTAATCAACCCGTTACAGGCCAGGAAACTGGAAATTTTCAATTTAATTCTCTCGGTGGCCCCCTGGATAAAGGGTTTAAGGAAAATTTCCGGCGGGATTAATCGTTTTCTCCTTACCGGATGGCAGAGAAAAACCAGATAATCATACCTATTTCCAGGACCAGCTTGGCTACTGTCCCCCCGGCAAAACCAACCAGGGAGCCCCATCCTGCCAGAAAAGCTTGATTTAAAGACTTGCGAGCAAACAGTTCACCAATTACCGCTCCCGCCAGGGGGCCAAAAACCATGCCGGCTGGACCCAAAATGATTAATCCCAGAATCAATCCCACCATGCTTCCCCATATGGCATAACCAGAACCACCATAACGGCGTACTGCCCACACTCCAGCCAGGTAATCCAGAACCAGTACCAGGATCATTGCCAGTGTCTGGCCCAGGTAAAAACCCCATTTCAGGGTAGAAAAGCCGGTGATTATACCGTAAACAAGCATTCCCAGCCAGATGAGCGGCGCGCCTGGTAGAGCCGGTACAAGCGTTCCTGCCAGGCCGGCAGCAAAGAAAAGACACGCCAGAATCAAGCCCAGAAGAGACATTTTAATCGCCTGCCTTTCTATATCTGGTCTTTAATTTAGTCTTATGGTAATTGTTTATAACGTATGTTTCGGTAACCAGGAATACTTCCCTGTTAAAAAATTGGAGCCGTTTCAAAACCGGCTCCGGATGCGTTTCAAACTGTTTCCTGCGTCTTTCTTTTTTCTACGGGTATTAGGCATTCCCGGGTACACATTTTGCAGATGCCCTGGCAATGCGCCCAGGTCCATAAGTAATGATTGCACCGGGGGCAACGGGTAGCATTTATATCAGCTGTTTTATAGCCACAGCAGGGACAATATTCTCTTTTAACCAGCAATTCCCTGACCTCCCTTGCCTACCTCACCTATCGTCAGTTCAGCGGCTTTTATAGCCCTGCTCCATTATGCTGCTGGTTGTTCTTGTCCGGCGGAGCAAATTACAGGTGACTACTACTATAAGAGTAAATGCTATAAAGAAAAGAATTACCGGTAAAACGTGTGTTTTCCCACTGCCAGGGCTAAAGAGTCGGGCCAGCTGGGCCACCAGGCCACCTACGAGAAATGCTGCTATCCAGCTGCTCCCCCAGATTAGCAGAGCTTCTTTTTTTGTCCGCTCCTTAAAAATTACCAGCACGGAAGCAATGCAGGGCACGAACAGGGTAATGGTGACCAGGGCTACTATAGTTTGAAGCGGAGATAAAGCCAGCTCTGTTAAACCGGCAGCTCCAAAATCACGGCGTACAATTCCCATAATAAAAGCCGTGGCTGCCTCGCGGGGCAGGTTTAGCCATCCTACAGTGAGAGGTGCCAGCAAATTCTGCAAGAATTCCAGGATACCTGTTACCTGAAAGGTACTGATAAGCAGTGCTCCCAGGGCAAAGAGTGGCGCAGCTTCCCTGAGAAAGTGAAAAGATTTGGTAAATGTTTTTTTCAATACATTATCAATGCGGGGTAACCTCAGAGGAGGTAAATCGATAAACAGGTCTGCCGATTTACCGGGTAGCAGGGTAGCCAGCAACGTACCCGCCATTACCAGCACGCTGAAGATGACCAGGGCGTACAGGGCCAGGTAATGCGGTCCCAGAGTGGCCAGCATACCGGCAATGACCCCCAGTTGGGCGGAACACGGTATGGTCAGCCCCAAAAGAAAAATGGCTATTTTCCTTTCCCGTTCGGAGGATAGAAGCCGGGTAGTTATGGTGGCCATGGTTACGCAACCGAAACCCAGGATAATGGGAATTACTCCCCGGCCATTAAGACCAATGGAATTTAACAGACGGTCTACCAGGGTGGCAATACGGGGTAAATATCCGGAGTCTTCGAATAAAGAAAGGAAGAAATAGAATCCTACCACCAGGGGCATTAATAGTCCCAAAAGATAGGTAACTGTCATGGTGAGCAAACCAAATTCGCCAATTAAAATAGTACCCGGGATGGATGACTGGGGTATAAATTGCTCGACAAAATGGCGCACGGCAGGCTCGTACATACCCTGCATAATGGTTTCCTCTGTAAAGCCCACAACGGTGCCTGCAATAAAAATACCAATGGCTTTATACATTGCCCATAGCGTTAGCAACAGTATGGGGATTCCCGTAAGCGGTTTAATCATCAGCCTCCCCAGGGTAACAGCCATACTTGCACCCCGGGAGGTTTCCCTAACCACCTGCTGATATATTGCATTAACCCTTTCTCTCCGGCGGCGGTAAATTTCTTCTTGCCTGGTGCCCGGTTCCAGGTTGTAGCGGGCAGCAATTACCGGGTCTCCCTCAAGGATCAATAATGCTTCTCCCCGGTTACCTACCCGGTTAATTAGCGGGTTAAGTTCCTTTTCCACTCCCGGTGTGACATAGCCCGGGCGGGCGGTATAAAGTTCCGCTTTCAGACGTTCAAATCCTTCTCTCTTTACAGCCACCGTAGGGATTACAGGAACCCCCAGCAACTGACTCAGGCGTTCCACATCCACTTCAATACCCATTCTTCTGGCATCGTCTATCATGTTCAGGGCAACAATCACCGGCACCCCGGTGTCAATGATCTGCTGGGTAAGAAAAAGATCCCGCTCCAGATGAACGGCTGAAACCACGTTAAGTACCAGATCGGCTGAAAGGATAATATCCCGCGCAATGCGTTCCTCATCGTTAAAAGAGGATATACCATAAACTCCCGGTGTATCAATTATTACGTCAGAGCCATAGCGCCCCCAGGAAATATCCAGGGTCGTACCCGGGTAATTGGAAACGTCTACATAAATACCGGTAAAATGATTAAAGAATACTGACTTTCCTGTATTAGGATTACCGGCCAGGACTATGCGCTTTCCTCCTTCAGGTATATCAATTTTCACTCCAGTGCAGCAACCATGAGTCACGATTAAATACTCCCTTCCACTTCTATCTGCCGGGCTAACCCGCGTCCGATGGCGATTTCCTGATGGTTTTTGCTAATAATTACCGGTCCTCCGGGTATAACTTCACTGCAGGTCACAATTTCCCCCTCAGCAATGCCGAAACGCAGTGCCTGTGCCCGGATTGACTCCGAGGGTAAGGATAAAATACGGCAACGCTGGCCTCTTTTTATGCGGTCAAGTGTCATAAAAGAGTTCCCTCCTGGGATGGTTATAAAAAATTGGGATCGTAATTATTGAGAATGAATTTCAATCTAAATACAGTTTAATCTTACTGACTAACCATGTCAAGATATTTATTAATCCACAGGCCTATAAAGTTATTGGTGACGGTATACTAAAAAAAGAAACGGGGTTTAACCCCGTTCTACTGATTTTTAAAGGTCGTCATCTGCTTCAACACATTCGGTACAGGAGCCAGAAGTAATCGTGTTATCTGCCGGGCAGCCTGCCGAGCCTTCCAAAGCCGGGCAGATAGTATTATCGTTTTCACGCTCTTTAGTGCGACTGGTTTTATCATCACGGAGCATTATTTTTCACCTCCCGGTAAATATTTTGTCCCCGGGAGTACAAAAAAAAGCTAACGAAAGTTGGCATTATTTTTTTCAAAGTTTAATGCGTTTAGTAACTGTTGCATAACCTGCCAGGAATTATCTATTAGGAGATTTATATCTTCTTTTTGCGCATTTTCTACATGAAGTCCAGCAATTGCAACCACCACCTGGCCGCTGGCTTTGGCCAGTTTTTCGGCCAGGGGTTTTACTATTTCGTCCTCTTTATGTCCCAGCCTGGGTACTAATGTGGAATTACAACTTAATTTTCGAGGGTCAGCCATGCTGGGGCGGGGAATACTCATGACCATTGCACCAATATGAGGCTTTTCTCCGCCCAGGAGAGTAAGTATGATGCCGTCGCCAGTAAGGGTTGCCTGGAGCTGCACCCTGTGTTTTCCCTCTCCGGCAATAAAAAAAAGATTTTTAACTCCAGTCATATTAAACCCCTTAATCAATTTTTTCTCTTAACAAAACCTAGTAAGTCAGGCTTCCCAACTCCCTTGGCAAATGCCAGAACCTTAAATACTCGTCCCATTCCTTCGGGTAAAAGTAATTTTTTTACAGCCATGACGGTACGCGTAGTTTTTTCGTCAAAAACGTATTCGGGCTTTGAACGGGGAATGGCTTCCAGAATGCCCAGGTTCAACAAAAAGTCCATTTGCGTGGTATAACCAACTGGTTGCAGGCCGGCTTCCCGGCCCCAATGCGTCAAAGCGGAAAAATCAACATGGGCGGTTATGTCTTGTTGTCCCACATTATTCAAAGGATTATTATTTAAGCGGTGCTGCCGGTAACAGCGCAGGGTGCCTTCCATGCGGGAAGGGTGGTACAGCTCCGGGGATTCCATACCGTAGTCAATCAGGAGGACAAAACCCTGCTCCAGCTTAGTCGCTACTTCCCTTAACCATTCCCTGGCAGCAAGATTAACTTCAACCGTCTGGCCAGGCACAAGTTTTATACCGAAAGTCTGAAAGTACTCTTCTAAAAGAGGGGTGGAAAGTTCTCCCTCCACTTCTACAAGCCTTCCCTCATCCCAGTTAACATAAATTTCCTTTAACCCCGAATTAGTTTGGCGCACCCTGTGGACAGGGAAAGCATCCACAAGCTCATTGCCGAAAATGATTCCTTTTATATGGCCGTTATCTCCTGCCTCAGATAGATTGTTTACCCAGGATAATTTTTCTTGCGGGAAACAGGTCAATAATTCCTTTTGTTTTTTAATCATTTCCGGGCTAGCTTCAATGATGTAGTAATGTAAACCTTTCCAGGCCAGGGGAAAGGATGTGCCCAGGGCTTCCAGGATATGGCGGGCAAGAAGGCCTTTACCCGCTCCCCATTCAACGAGTGCCCAGCTTTGTGGTTTCCCGAGGTATTCCCACATCTGGTAGAACTGCCTGGCCAGCATGGTTCCAAAAAGAGGATGCACATCTGAACTGGTGTAAAAATCTCCCCGGGGGCCAATTTTCTCTCCCGGACTGGTATAATACCCCAAACCCGGGTAGTAAAGGGCCATTTGCATGAAATCTTTAAATGTAATGGGTCCTTTTATTTTAATTATTTCATTTAACTTTTCCAGCAGAGGATTCAAATTAACCACCTTTTTTTATCAAATATCCTATATTGTGTTTATTTACCCATAAAAAATTGGTGATATCTTATTAGAAGTGTGTTCAAACTAGAGCTGTAATGAAAATTTCTTAAAACAAGGAGGTAAAATTATGACTATTGGCGAAAAGATGCATCAAACCCTGGCCTCTTTGGAAAGTGCAGCTGCTAACTTAAAGTCCTTCTCCCTGGACACCCAGGATCAGACGGCCAAACAAATGTTTGCCAGTTATTCCCAGCAGCTGGAGGACATTTGTAAAGGCCTGCGCGGAAGGGTTAATTACATTGAACAGCAGGAGCCACAGTATAAAGTATTGCAACAACAGCAGCAACAAAACCAGCAATAGCCGTACAGCAAGTAAACTGGGTGGAGGACACGGGTTTTTCCGGGTCCTCCATGTTCTTTAAGTTAAATTAATTCAAGGTGGGAGGATAAGTACCTGTGCTTATACAACCGGTGGGCCGTGGACGCATGCTAATGGGAAGACTGAGTAAAGGAACAGATTTGCTGTTATCTCTAACCGAGCTTTGTGTACATGAAAATATCCGGCTGGGGGTGATACGGGCCATCGGGGCAGTTACCCGTGCCCGGCTGGGATTTTACAATCAAGAACAAAGAACTTATAAATATCTGGAGTTCAACAACCCACATGAAATAATCAGCCTGGAAGGTAATATTTCCCTAAAAGATGGGCAGCCTTTCGTTCATGCTCACATCGCGCTGATGTCCGCGGATGGGAGTATGATTGGGGGCCATCTGGCAGAAGGTACGGAGGTCTTCGCCTGTGAATATGTGATTACCGAACTCCTTCATGAACAGGAACGGGATTTTGAACGGGTCTTTGATGAAGCAACGGGGCTGTACCTGTGGCCTATGGACAACCAGTAAAATATTTTTTTCTGGAGGCCAGGGGGAATGGCCGGTTGTAACCATGTGGTTATAACCGGATTTTTTGTTTTTCCACTTTGGTAAGAACCCTCTTATCACCTACCCGTTTGGTGGTTTTTTCACGGTCGAAATACTCTAGAAGGGGTAAGGCATATTTTCTCGACGTTTGCAGCAAGTCCCGGGTTTCCCCCACCGTTATTTCCCCTTTTTCCCGCAAGTAATTAATCAGCTCTTGCCGGGCTTTATCCAAACACTCTGCATGAAAATAAAGATCATCGGCTACCCGTACCAGCAGGCCTTTCTTGAGCAGGTACTGTAGAATTTCTTGAGCCATCGGGCCATCTAACCCGGCCTGGCGGGTTGCTTCAATCCACGCAGGCGGCTGGTAATTCGCCTCTTTGTATATCTCAAGTAAATGCCTTATCTTTTGTTCCAGTTTACGTTCTGGTTGAGGGGTAAATTCAGGAAGGGCTATCTCCTGGGCATGTAGCTTCACCAGGTTATCTTCTTCCATGACCTGAAGAAGGGCTTGGAAATGCTTATTATTCATGCGGGTAAAGAACCGGGAGCGCATCTCTTCCCTGGGGAAGCCCTCCCGTAATGGAAATTCCCGGTGGTATTCCTGGACTACGGAGCGAATTTTTTCCGCCCACTGCCGGTAAACTTCCTCAGGAAGATAGGATACCTGGTTCTCCAATGGTATGGTACGAATCCGGTTTTGCTTTACCAGATTTTGCATGGTCTCCGTTACGACTTGCTCATCAAACCCGCTCGCCCTGGCCAGCTCTTCAGCCGTTAAAATATTCTGCTGGCTGTTAAGCTGCTGAAGTAAGATTTCTTCCGGTGTACCCTTTTCCCTGGTTAAAAGTTTTTCTATTACTTCCGTGCGCATCCGCCGGTGTTTAGGTGCTACCGGGTCAATAATTTTACCGCCACCAATGGTGCGTACCGGCGAGTAGGAACGGATTACAAACCGGTCTCCCTGTAAGGCCACCGCAGGTTCCTCCAGTTCCAGCTGAGCTGGAGCCGTATCCCCGGGAACCAGTTCCTCCCGATCCAGAAGAATTACCCGGCACATAATCTCTGCTGTACCCAGATGCAAGCGTACCCGTGCCCGGTTCTTCAATGGCCTGGCTGATTCCAGCAGGATCAGACGAACATCCATGCGGTAGGATGGGGTCAGGATGCCGGGAGTGGCTACAACGCTACCGCGGGGTACTGCTTCCACTTCCACACCGGTCAGGTTTATTGCTACCCGTTGCCCGGCACGGGCTTTTTCCACCTTTCGCCCATGCACCTGGAGCATGCGCGCCCGGGAAGCAATTCTGCGGGGCATGATTTCCAGGGCATCGCCGGTATGCAGAACGCCGCTCCATAAAGTACCGGTGACAACGGTACCAAAGCCAGTTACCGAAAAAACCCGGTCAACGGGCAGGCGTACGTGTCCGGTAGCCGGTTTTTCTTTAACTTTTTGTGCAACCAGATCAATGGCGCGTAGAAGTTCATCCAGCCCCCGGCCGGTGATGCTGGAAACCTCTACCATAGGCGCATCTTCCAGAGTGGTACCCTTGAGAAAATCCTTAATTTCTTCCCGTACCAGATCCAGCCATTCCCGATCCACCAGATCCACCTTAGTTATTACCACTACCCCTCGTGGTATTTGCAGAAGCTGGATGATATCCATATGTTCTTTTGTCTGGGGCATAATCCCTTCATCGGCAGCGATTATCAAAAGCACCAGGTCAATTCCGCCTACACCGGCCAGCATATTCTTGATAAACCGCTCATGACCCGGAACATCCACAATACCTGCTTGCAGGCCACTGGGCAGGGTTAGGGAAGCAAAACCCAATTCAATAGAAATTCCCCGTTCCTTTTCCTCCTTCAAGCGATCCGTATCCACCCCGGTAAGAGCCTTGACCAGCATTGTTTTGCCGTGATCCACATGACCGGCGGTTCCAATAATTAAATGGGTCACTTTTCGACCTCCTCTACGGCTTGAAGTGCTGCCGTAATAGCTTGAATCAAGATTTCCTCTTCCCCGGGTAAAATGGTCCGGATATCCAGGAGTAACCGTTCATCCTGCACACGCCCCATAACTGCTGGTTCACCGTTCCGCAAGATACTGGCCAGATTTTCGCTATCAATTTGCCCCGGCCGTATACTCACAGCCATGGAGGGTAACTCAGCCGTGGGCATGGCTCCTCCTCCCACCCGGGATATTACAGGTAATAACTCGATAGAAGCTTTATCCCCCACCTTCTGGCGCATCTGTTCTGCCAGTTTTCTTGCCCGATCCTCCAGTTCGGCCACCCCTGCGGTGAGCATCCGCAGGGTGGGTATTTGTTCCAGGGCTTTTGCCGGTTCGAGGTACAGGCGAAGGGTAGCCTCAAGGCTCGCAGCAGTAAATTTATCGATACGTATGGCCCTGGTTAAAGGATTTTTCTTCATTTTTTCGATATACTGGCGCCGGCCAACAATAATACCTGCCTGGGGACCTCCTAAAAGTTTATCACCGGAAAAGGTAACTACGTCCACACCCGAGCTCACAATTTCCTGTACCGTTGGTTCTGCGGGGAGCCCCAGCTGACCAAGGTCTACCAAAAAGCCGCTGCCCAGGTCGCTCATCACCGGCAGCCCATATTCCTTACCCAGCGCAACCAGTTCTTTAACGGTAATTTCCCGGACAAATCCCACCAGACGATAATTGCTGGTGTGAACATGCAGGAGAAGAGCAGTCCGTTCAGTAATAGCCCGGCGATAATCATCGGGATAAGTCTTATTGGTTGCTCCAACTTCTACTAAACTGGCCCCGCTTTGAGCCATTACCTCAGGGATACGGAAGGAGCCACCGATTTCCACTAATTGACCGCGGGAGACAATAACCTCCCGGCCCCTGGCCAGCGTGCTCAAAGCCAGCAAAACGGCTGCAGCATTATTGTTCACCACCATCGCCGCTTCTGCACCGGTCAGATTGGTAAGCAGCGTTTCCAGGTGAGCATAACGGGAGCCCCGGCGACCGCTCTGGAGATCCAGTTCAAGGTTACAATAACCGGAAGCGACCATTTCCACTGCAGCCCGGGCAGCTTGGGCCAGTACAGCCCGGCCCAGGTTGGTGTGTAATACCACTCCGGTAGCATTGATCACCCGGCGTAGACTTGGCCGGGAGCGGCGAGCGGTTTCCCGGATTACTTCTTTTGCTACAAGCGAGGTAATTTCTGCACGCCCAATCTCCTCTTTTACTTCACCTGTCAGGAGAACCTGGCGCCAGCGATCCAAAACATCCCTGATTATTTCCACCACCAGGTTGCGCGGGTTCTCAACCAGCAGGTCTGCAATTTCCTGCCGGCGCAATATTTCGTCTACGGCCGGCAATTTGCGCAAAACTTCTTTATTTTCCATGGGCCTGTTTTCCTCCGCTCATGTTATCCCTAAAATTATAGGGTAAACGGTTCCTTTAAGGCAAGCCGGGAGTTATAACTCAGTATTCCCGTATAACCTCGTATAAAGTAGTCCGCTGGGCCGGGATAAAACCAGCTTCTTTGATACACCTGATTATTTCGTGCAGCGGCACGCGGTAATTTGCTCCCGCTGCCCGGACAACATTTTCTTCCAGCATGGTGCTCCCGAAATCATTGGCCCCAAAGAAAAGCGATATCTGAGCTATTTTAGCCCCCTGTGTGACCCAGGATGTCTGTATACTGGGTATATTATCCAGCATTAATCTGGCTGCAGCCAGGGTACGCAGGTATTCAACCCCTGTTACCGTTTCCCCTCCCAGTTCTGTATTCAGGGGCTGAAAACTCCAGGGGATAAAGGCAGTGAACCCGTGAGTTTCATCCTGAAGCTCGCGAATTCGTACCATATGGAGTACCCGCTCCTCAAGGGTTTCCACATGGCCAAACATCATGGTGGCGGTGCTTTTCATGCCCAGATTATGAGCGCAGCGCATCACTTCCATCCATTCGGCCCAGGAAATTTTATTTGGGCTTATAATCTGGCGAACACGGTCCACCAGTATTTCTGCCCCCCCACCAGGCAGGGAGTCCAGGCCTGAATCCCTTAATCTAACCAGCACTTCTTTCACCGGCAGACCGGACTTCCTGGCCATGTGCACTACTTCTGGCGGTGAAAAAGAGTGAATATGGATGTCGAAGCGTTCTTTAATTGAATGCAGCATGTCCAGGTAGTATTCCAGATCCAAATCGGGATGCAGACCTCCCTGGATGAGCAGCTCCGTACCTCCCACCTGGATGGTTTCTTCAATCTTTTGAAAAAGTTCCTCCTGAGTAATAACGTAAGCATCGGGGTCCTGTGGCCGGCGGTAGAATGCACAAAACCGGCACCGGCACTGGCATATATTGGTATAATTAATGTTCCGGTCAATAATGAAAGTCACCCGGTTATCCGGGTGCAACCTGCGGCGTACCTGATCTGCTGCCCTGGCCAGAGCCAGAAGGTCGGCCTTTTTAAGAATTTCTACCCCCTCTTCCAGGGAAAGCCTTTCTCCTGCAGCAGCTTTCTCCAGCAAATATGTTACACCTGGCACGTATCTTCACCCCAGATAAAAAGCTTTACCCGTTCCTCAATAATACCACTCTTATAGGCATAATCATAAAAAGTAAGCAATGCCCGGCGGTAGCTGTCATCAAAATTGTAACGAATGGTGTGGAAGTAATCTTCCAGCACCTGAGGAGGCAATCCCGTTCGCCGGTGGGCTTTTTTAATCAATACGGGTAAATTATTCATCCCTATCTTTAATGAGCTATACAATAATTCGGCCATAGCATTAGCTTCCTGAGGATAGGCTTCGGCAAATTCCCTTCTGATTACCCATAAAGCATAAACCATTTTTTCTCCTGTAAAGTCTTTCCAGGCCTGGCCCAGGTCGGTAACAAATACCGGTAAGCCTTCCCTGATCACCTGCTGGTGAGCCTGCATGGCGTTATCCCCTATGAGTAAAACACCTTCTCCCATCTCCAGCATGGTTTTAAGATCTGCTTTTACAGGGTGAAACTCCACTTCCACATGATAATAATGTTCAAAAAGAATCCTTAACAAAACTACTGAAGTGGCCGAAGCTGTGGTTACACATATTTTTTTTCCTTCCAGTTCTGTAACCGGGAGGTGGCTGAAAAAAAGTACGCTGGCCACTCTTCCATCGCTCGCTATGGACAGGTGGGGTAAAATGAAACAATCCCCTGCGTGTTTCGCATATTCAATGGAAGAAAGAGGGGTGCAGTGGAGAGCGCCCTCTAAAAACATGCGGTTTAGCCTGGTAGGAGGTCCTTTAACCAGTTCACCGTTTAACGGGATCAATCCTTCTTCCAGCGCATGATAGACAGGCAGGCAGTTCAGGTATTCTATCTGCCCCAGGCTTAACCACGTCACTGTAACCCCTCCCAGAGTACATTGTACAGGGTATCCCGTTCTACCGGAATCCGCCCCGCTGCCCGGATCATTTTAATGAGCTTTTCCCTGGGCATATGCTGTTCAGTTTCCGCACCTGCATCATGAGCAATCTTTTCCTCTACTACCGTGCCGTCCAAATCGTCCACCCCGAAAGAGAGGGCTACCTGTGCCAGTTTGGGACCGATCATGATCCAGAAGGCTTTGATATGATCAAAATTATCCAGTATGAGTCGTGAAACGGCCAGCACTTTTAAATCTTCATAGCCGGTGGTGCCGGTCAGTTCCAGGGATTCAAGGCCGGTATTTTTGGGATGAAACGCCAGTGGTATAAACGCCAAAAAACCACCGGTACGGTCCTGCAGTTCCCGGAGACGGATTAAGTGTTCTACCCGTTCTTCGACGGTCTCGATATGACCGTAAAGCATGGTAGCATTGGTCCGTATGCCCAGGTTGTGAGCCGTTTCATGTACTTCCAGCCAGCGCTCCCCGCTAATTTTACGCGGGCAAATCCGCTCCCGAACCCGGGGGGCAAAAATTTCAGCCCCCCCACCGGGTAGAGAATCCAGCCCGGCTTCTTTGAGCAGCTCCAGGGTTCTTTTAAGGGAAATACCGTTGCTGCGGGCCAGATAATCTACCTCCACAGCCGTAAAAGCCTGAATTAATACTCCCGGCAGAGCCCGCCGTGTCCGGCGTATCATTTCCAGATAATATTCAAGGTCCAGGGCTTCATTCAAACCACCTACAATGTGTATTTCCGAGACACCCTGCCCCCGACATTCCTTTGCCCGGCTTTCTATTTCGTCGAGGGTCATGGTGTAGGCTCCCCGATCACCCGGATCCTTGCCAAAGGCACACAGCGGACAACGGTTAATACAAATATTGGTATGATTAATATGCCTGTTAACAACGAAAAAAGCCCGGTCTCCATTTTTACGCCGGCGAACCAGATCTGCCAGGTAACCAATGGTTAAAAGGTCGTTCGATTTAAATAAGCGCACCCCATCCTCAAAGCTTAAACGCTCCCCGGCTTGTACTTTTTCGGCGATGTCTTTTAGTTCCTCAGAAACAATGAAATTATTCATAACCTCATTCTCCCTTTCCCTGATTTAAATTGGCTAACTCCGGCTAAAAAAGGTGCAAAGGAAAGAGCACATCTATAAGGGTAAAGATAAACATTACCATACTTAATGTTCCGTTAAGATTAAAGAACGCCACCCCGGCACGGGAAAGATCATGGGGGGATATCAGTTTATGCTGCTTGAATAATAGAACTACCGCAATCAGCACACCTATCAGGTAAAACAAACCCAGATGCAATACGAAAAATACGGCCACAAAAAACAAAGGAGCAATGATATGAAAGAAAGCAGAAATTAATAAGGCCCGCTCCAGACCAAAACGAGCTGGAATGGAGTAAATCCCATATTTCCTGTCGAAATCATAATCATCACAGGCGTAGATAATGTCAAAACCCGCCACCCAAAAAAGAACTCCCAGACCGAGCAGGATAGGGGCCAGATCAAAACGGTTGGCGATAGCAATCCAGGCACCTACCGGGGCCAGCCCCAGGGCCAGGCCCAGAAAAAGATGGCAGGTCCAGGAAAAACGCTTGGTATATGAATAAAAAGAAAGTACCGCCACAGCAACGGGAGAAAGCTTAAATGCCAGAGGGCTCAACTGGTAGGCCGAAAAAAGCAACAGGGCAAAGGACAAAATAACCAGCAACCATACTTCCTTTACCCTGACCAGCCCGCGGGGCAGCGCACGGTTGGCTGTACGGGGGTTCAGGGCATCTATATGACGGTCAATTAACCGGTTAAGAGACATGGCGGCGGTGCGGGCTCCCACCATGGCCAGGGTTATCCAGAGCAGGTTATGCAGGTCTGGTATTTGTTTTTGGACCAGCAGTGCGCCCACATAAGCGAAAGGAAGGGCAAATATGGTATGTTCAAACTTGATCATTTCCAGAATAATGCGTGTTTTATATACTACCCTATAAGCCATAACTTGCCCACTTCCTGTTTACCAGTTCCTTAATGCTTTCATCCATTTCTATATCCGGAGGCCATTCCCTCAAATGTCCCTCCCCGGGACCTTTACGCGTAGCGTCAATTCCCATTTTACTACCATAAAGAGGCAGGGGCGAAGCATGATCCAGAGCGTCGAGCGGGCCGTCTACCATCAGGACATCCCGCCGGGGATCGACATTGTTAAATACCCTCCACATTACTTCGGAAAGGTTTTGGACATCAACGTTTTCATCCACCACAATGATTAGCTTGGCCAGCATCATCAAGCCCATTCCCCACAGGGCACACATCACCTTTTTAGCCTGCCCGGGGTATTGTTTCCTGATGGAAACAATTACACAGTTGTGAAACACTCCCTCGAAGGGCATATTCATATCAACAATCTCCGGCAGCTGTAACCGGATGAGGGGCAAAAAGATACGTTCCGTAGCTTTCCCAAGGTAAGCGTCTTCCATTGGAGGCCTGCCCACTACGGTTGCGGTATAGATGGGATTTTTGCGCCTGGTGATACAGGTTAAATGGAAGACCGGATAGTGATCTGGCAGTGAATAGTAACCCGTATGGTCGCCAAAGGGACCTTCCAGGCGGGTCTCCCGTGGATCCACGTAACCTTCCAGTACTATTTCAGCATTTGCAGGGATCTCCAGATCTATAGTTTCGCAGCGTACCAGCTCCACCGGTTCTTTACGCAAGAAACCGGCAAAGAGCATTTCGTCTATACCAGAAGGCAGGGGAGCTGTAGCAGCGTAAATAACTGCTGGATCAGCACCTATAACCACCGCTACGGGCATGGGTCCTGAATACTTCCTGATATGTTCTGCTCCCCCCTTATGGATGTGCCAGTGCATACCGGTGGTACGTTCATCAAAAACCTGCATCCTGTACATACCTACATTGCGCTGACCTGTAACTGGATCCCTGGTAAAAACAAGGGGCAGGGTAATATATGGACCGCCATCCTGTGGCCAGCATTTGAGAATAGGGAGTTCCTTGAGAGAAGGATTTTCCCGCACAATTACCTCTTTACATGGGCCGGATTGAACTTTTCTGGGTAAATATGAAGACAAACGGGCAAGTTTTGGTATAGCTTTTAGTTTGTCCAGGAAAGTTACAGGCAGATCGCCAGGCTGCAGTATATCGACCAGTTCTTCGCCGATCTGATCTAAATTTTCTACCTCCAGGGCCAGGCACATACGCTCCAGCGAACCAAAGGCATTGGTTAGCACAGGTATGTTGTAGCCGCGAACATTTTCAAATAATAATGCCGGCCCGCCCGCTTTACATACCCGGTCGGTGATTTCTGTTATTTCCAGTTCCACATCAACTTCTGTAGTAATTCTTTTTAATAAACCTTTTTGTTCCAGCTTATTAATGAAGGCTCGCAAATCTTTATAAGCCATAATGTTACCTCCAGGTTAAGTTACGGTGCCTACGTGTACGGTAACTATTCCTCCTGTCAGTTCGTAATAACGGGCGTCAGCAAGGCCTGTTTCACGGAAGAGTTCTTTTATTTCTTGCTGGTGTGGAAAATCTTTTAAGGAATTGGGCAGGTAACTGTATGGACCATCAAAACCTACTCCCAGACGGCCGAGCAAAGGCACCAGGTGGTTGAAATAAAAATAATAAAGTTGCTTGAAAACAGGTAAGCTGGGCTTGGACAATTCCAGAGAAACCACCTTCCCCCCCGGCCGAACCACCCGCGCCATTTCACTGATAGTTTTTCGTATATCCGGTACATTGCGCAGGGCAAAGCCAATGGTGGCACAATCAAAAGTATTATCAGGAAAGGGAAGGTCAACAGCATTTCCCTGTACAAACTGGATCTGCCCGGAATAAGGAGTTTTGCTAACGTTTTCCCTGCCCTTAAGCAGCATTTTTTCACAGAAATCCAGCCCTATAACCCGGCCCCCGGGTCCGGCCAGGCGTGCCAGCTCGATGGTGAGCATTCCTGTTCCGCAGCATACATCCAGCCCACAACCACCTGGTTGCAATCCGGTTTGAGCAGCGGCAAAACGACGCCAGTATTTATCCCGGTTAAAACTAAGGGCAGTGTTTAACCAGTCGTAGCGATGTGCTATGGAAGAAAAAATTGCATGAACGTATTCTTCCTTACTACGGTAAGGTGGTGGGATGTGCATCAATCTAGCTCCTTCTAAAGTTATTTAAGCTGTAGAGCCAGCCCCATATTTTGCTCTAGAATAAAACAAATCAATTTTTCCAGGGCATCACGATTTTCCCCAGGTGGTAAGCTGGTTAAGGCTGTAAGAGCTTCCTTATAATAATTGCCGGTTTCCAGGGCGTATTCACTCAATCCAAGAGCCATGCCAAAACTTACTCCCAATTTTTCCAGTGCATCCTGTTCCTTTTTTGTGGCACCTGTCAGGTCACCGGCCAGGCGACAGCCTACACCAAAAAGGATAGCTGTTTCTTTAAAAACTATTTGCTTGAGCAAATCCGTATTTTGCAGCTCATCCTCATTTTTAATGCGCAGGATGCCGCCTTCATTTATTTCACAGATAATTTTTGAAAGGGGTTCTAAGTACTTAATTACACCGTGTTCGCATAAGCAAGTAAAAAAACAGCTGTAAAAATAATCTCCCACGAGTACCGGAAACTGGTAACCATCTCTGGGGCTCCCGGAAACGGTATTCTCCTGCACGTTGCGATGCAGGCATGTAGCCAGGTAAATAAGCTGGATTACAGCCGCCAGAGCTACAGCCTGCATGTTTAAAGGGGCAAATAATCTGGCTGATAGAAGCACCAGAGCAGGGCGAATAAAATTATGAATGCTATCGGCTACCGGGCGGGTAAACCTGCTCAGGTATATATTCCGTATCTGGCATGACCTGGCCAGTATATTTTGAGCTTGCTGAAGTTCTGTTTTAATGGGGGCGAGTACCCGGTCGAACATAATAAACCTCCTTAATTACCTTACCATAGTATTGATTCGTTGCGGCTAAAAAATTTCCTTCCTGCTAAGAAATGCGGAAAAAGTATGCGAAAATGCAGTGAGCCCTGCAATCTTTTTCAGATCGCAAGGCTCACTAGCCCTTGGTTAGCCGGGTACTAATAAAAATCCCCCTCCTAAAGATTTACAGCTACCTGATGATCAGCCTCTTCTTCTTCCGTGACGGGAAAGATGCCACGTTTGGTTTCTCTGGCCGACATGTGCTTGGCACGAAATTGGCTGGTCAGGTAGTTGCAAGCGTCCCAGGGATTGACCCTATCGCCACAGGTAAAAACATCAACCGCAGCATAGCCCAGTTCCGGCCACGTGTGAATGGCCAGGTGAGATTCGGAGATAACCACCACGCCGCTGACTCCCTGCGGGCTGAACTTATGAAAAACACATTCCCGCACTTCTGCTCCTGCTTCCAGGGCTGCATTGACCATAATTTCTTCAACTTTTTCAATGTCGTTGAGAAGTTCAAACTCGCAGCCATAAATTTCAGCCAAGACATGGCGGCCCAAGTGTTTCATCGTAGTTATCTTCCCCCTTTGACAAAAATATTTTGGAATCCAACCACCTGACAAACTCGACATTTGTCAGGATTGGCCAATTCCAATCAAGTTCAATTGTAGCATAAGATTTGCTGTTGTCAAATAAAAATTTAGATGTCTTCATGAGGATATCTTTTACATAACTGGTTATTTTTCATCAATTTCTTTGAGTACCAGATAAACCATGGGTGGGGCACCAAAAACCATGGTGGTGGCAGCAGCCACTATACCTGAATCATTGAAAATCAGGGCCAGAATACTGGCTGTGGTAACACCTATAAAGCCGCGAAAGAGATCAGGATATTTGTTCCTGATAGCTGCCATCACCCCCACCGGACGATAGAAGAGCAACACCAGACTGCCCAGGCTGGCCAGGAAAATACGGCTCCAGATAGTATAGCGGACCAGTTTAATGTTAAGTTCCGACTTGCGTTGAATGATGTCCAGCACCACGGGCCAGCCACCATGTAAAACCAGGGCTGTGTTACGGCCAATATGAGATTGTAACCAGGAAGGACGGTTGAGGTCATAGGTCATAAACGCTACCAGTACAGCCACAACACCCAGAATAATCAGGATAACATTTTTAATCGATAAGGAGCGGCCGCTGAGTAAGATAAGAGTAGTAAGAAAAGCGCCAGTAGCTGCTATGGTCCCCCCCACATTGGTACCTAGCTGTGGAGCTGCAAGTATATAAATGGTAATAAGATAAAGCCCTCCAATGAAAATTATCAGGAACTTTCGCCAGCGGGGGAAACGGGTTAAAAGGGACGTGGAACCTATAATTATAGACCCTATAAGTATGCCCATATACTCATTGCCGATACCATAAAAGCGGGCACCCACGATGGGATCGTAACCCATAATAGATGTTTTTTGCAGGGGATTTCCCAGTATAGTGTCCAGTAATATAATCCCTGCATTGGTAAAACAAAGAAAAATAAATGGATCCAGCCGGCCATGGCGATGGATAAATATGGTGAACAGGGTTATAAGAACAGTTAATATTAATAGCTCCAGAATAACAACCCAACCTGCTGGTTGAGGAAACAGGGGTAATAAAAGATAAACTAGAGGTACCACCATTACCGAGAGCAGGAAAGGCTCCAAAACCCGCCCCAACTTTTTACGCCGCCAGAAAATACAATACAGAGAAACCAGTAGAAGGATAAGCTGGTAAAATATATAAGCTTTTTGTATACCCGGGCGGATATTGTAAGTAATGGTAAGCTGATTTAACATGCGGTCCAGGACACTGACTTCTACCTTTTCGCGGGCTGAAATATGCATGGGCTGGCCAGTCATTTCTCCAGGTATTTCTATATTCAGGAATTGTAAAACCGTCGGTGCAATATCAGTATTCATTACTATACCAGCCCTTTTGGTAGTAGGGGAGGACAACATGCCGGGAGTAACCCCTGCTCCATAAGCTATGATAGGTGTAAGGTATTGAGGATTTTCAGTATCGCTTTTTCCCGGTGTGGGTGAAATAATCAGTAATAGTTCCCGTTGGGGATCGAGACGGGATATAAGGTTACCCACCAGCTCGTTTAATCTTTTCAATGTAAGCTGGCGCTGCATGTTAAATACATCATCACGGGTATCAGTACGCATCTCCTCCAATCGAGAAAGATCTCCTGTTTCCAGAACAACCAGGGCAGTATCCTGTGGCAGGCGATCAAAAGCTTGTAGCAATTTTTCATATCCTGTTCGCATTCCACCCGGGAAAGAAGGATCGCTGACCAGCATGGTTGCTCCCACATTGCCGTAGTCCACTATACCGCGTTCGTCCATGGCAATACTTAATGCTTCACGCCGCAACCCCTGGGGAACATCAGCATTCCCCAGGACAGCAGTTTTCAGGCCTGCTCTATGCAAAGCAGAACCCAGAGCGCCAGCTGTAGCTTTATAAGGTAATCGTTGATTTTGTTTATGGATCCGTACAATACCCAGCTGCACCAGTGAGCCTGGTTCAACAACCAGGCCTGTACGACGGTAAAACTCTTCACCGGCTGTACCCTTCTCTAATTTTTCCCGGGCGTTAAATCCCCAAGATGCCGTCCCATTAGCAGTAATATGCACACCTGCCCCGATGGTGGCATAGCAATTTTCTGGAGTTTGAGCCCCCGCCGTATTGCCATTCATCAAACCCAGGGCACCCTGCTGCAGCAGCTTTTGCAAATAGGGCAGATCACTCAAGTTTTTTAAGTCGTCGAGATTTAATCGATCTACAATAACCATGATTACCCTCCTGCCCTGATCAGAGGGTAAAATTGGTTTAACCTGTTTATCATGGGCAGGAGCGGCAAGTTCCAGTGCCGGCATATTTCCGGCCTGCAGGGGCGGCTGGAAGGAAATTACTAATGAAATGGTAATAATAAAGATAAAAAATACAAAAATTGGCCTCTTTGCTTGCAATTTTTGTCACCTCGGATTCAATAACTGGTTATAACTCATTAATTTAAACTTTCAGCGGGCAGATAATAAACCCAGGTTTAAAAGGGCACTTTTATACTCCTCCTCAATTTTACGCACCATTGCTTCTACAGTAAAGAACCGGATAACCCTTTTTCTGCCACGCTGGCCCATTTCTTCTGCTTCTTTACGTTTCAAGAGCAGGTGTTCTATGGCCTGAGCAAGTGCCCGGGGATCTTGGGGCGGTACCAGCAGTCCCGTTTCTCCATCTAATACTATTTCTGGCAAGCCACCTACCCGGGTAGCCACTACAGGTTTTCCCGCCGCCATAGCTTCAAGGACGGTAAGAGGCAGTCCTTCGGTGATTGAAGGTAGAACAAAGACATCCATGGCAGCTAATATCCGGGGTATATCTTTCCGTTCTCCGGTGAAAAATAATCGTCCATTAAGCCCCAGGAAGTTTGCCTGCTGTTCCAGGGCTTTGCGCAAAGGGCCATCTCCGACAATCATAAAATTAACCTGATGTTTACTGCATAGAATAGCTGCAGCTTGAATGAAATTCGTTAGCCCTTTTTGTGGTGCCAGACGGGCAATGGTTCCTACCAGCGGGCCAGAAGGTGGAAGGCTTAAAGAACGCAATACTGCCAGCCTATCAACCTCATCACTATAAAGGGCCGGATCTATACCGTTATGTATGGTAATCACCTGTTCGGGTGGTAGCTTTTCTTTTATTAATAATTCTTCTCTTAGCGCTTCAGACACTGTTAAAATGCGATAGGTATAGCGGGCCAGGAACTTTTCTCCCAGGGCATAAATGGTCTTTTTCCAGGATGGCCAAAATTCATAGAAAATAGAATTATGAACGGTCATGAAAACAACAGGAGTACGGGCTATCCTGGCTGCTATCCGGGCAACCAACCCTGCTTTGGAGCTATGGGCATGTAAAATGGTAACCTTTTCAGCTGTCAGGATATCCACAAGCTGTCGCACGACACGCCAGTCAGAACGGGGCGAGATTTCTCCCACCAGGGGTATGGGAAAAACTTTTATCCCCAGTTCTTTAATTTCCCGGGCCATATTTCCTGGAGGACACGCTACCAGGGGTTCAAAAAAATTTTTATCCCCCAGGGATAAAAGGGAAATTAGATGATTTTTCATGCCCCCTTTAGCCGGGCGGATAACATGCAGTACCTTCCTTCTCCGCACGTATATTTCTCCTTTATAGTTTTTATTGTTTTTCCATTAAGCAATGTTGTTTCACATTTGCCCCGTTAATATTCGCTAAATAATGATTTAAACCTCCTTAAATTAAAAGCACGGTATTAAAACCGTGCTCCCAGTGGACTTGGGCTACGTGAAACCAGTGGAACGTAGCGGGATCATTTCCTGAGTAGGCTACCTGTCTCTCTCTACCTAATATTCTGAAATGGCATTGGTGGGGCAACTTTCTACCGCCTCATGGGCCTGATCTTCAAACTCGGGAGGTACTTCATCTACAATGGCATGGGCTTTATCCTCATCATTCCAATCAAACACTTCGGGACAGGTGTCCACGCAGGTACCACAGCTAATACATAAATCCTGGTCCACTTCAACACGCACGGACATCACCTCCATTGTGATTTTAAAGACACTATACTTTCTCCTATATTCTTTCTCCCAATAATGATGAATTATGCTTATGTAAGGGTTCAGTGTTTCCGTAATGGAATGTTTATGAATTCCCCGGGATAAATACGATCAGGATTGGTTAACCCGTTAAACTGTATAATTTCCTCTACCGCAACATTATACCGGCGGGCTAATAACCACAGGGTATCCCCAGGACGTACCCGGTATGTAAAAAAGGATAGCCCGTTATTCGTCCCGATTACTTTTATTCGTCCTTCCTGACTACCCACTACCAGCCGGCCGCTGGTAGTTATGGCCAGGGTATTTACGGGAATTTCTAATTTTATCATCCTTTCTGGCGATGGAGAAGTTACCGGCAAAGGATAGATAAAAACATATCCTTCAGGTGTTCCCGCCACCAGAACTTCTCGTTCGTTTAACCTCCCCACGGCCAGGGCTGATATAATACTTCCAAGGTTATCCGTGGTTAATACAGTAGAAAGGGTTTCTGCCACTTTTATTATTCTGATTCTCCCGTCATTACCGCCCCAGGAAATATCCTCCCCGGGGGTACCTGTTAACCTGCCGGATACCATGGCCGTTACCCCGGCAGGAAGACGTTCCAAGTATGGTCCGGCTTCAAACCCCCTTTCGGTGAAGAAGAAAGTTCCTATACCCCAGTTGTTTGCTTCCTGGAAGGCAACAGCAATTAAGGGTAAAGCCCTTTCTCGCCTGGTTATAGTTATCTTCTGTGGTACTCCGGGTACCAGGTGAATGGTAAGCAACTGCAAACTCATTCTTGCTTCTGGTATTTCTGGCTGCTCATAAACATAAAAAGCGCGTGCTCCTTCAGCAGCGGCCACAATTTCTGAACGCCCGTCCCCATTTACATCTCCAAGGGCCAAACTGACAAAACGGGCCCCCTGTTCCGGTGGAGTGCTCCAGAAAGGAATAATGACTTCTCCGCGGCCCGACCAGGTCAGGATCTTGTCCAGAGTGCCGACAACAATTTGATCCGGCATAAAATTCCCCATCCCTACTGCCAGGCTTAATACCTCCGCAGATACATTTACAGTACTTTGCGTACGATAAACGTTATTTTCGGGTACAAAAACAATTAAGCGACGTCCGGTAGCTGCTACCACGTTTTCCTGTTCTCTGATGATTCTCCCGCTTCCAACCAGCACCGGTGCCTGGTTAACCCTGGCTTCCCACTGCGGAGTATTATATCTTTCCATTTTCTCGCAGCCCCCTATTAAAAGTTTTAAAGGGTTCTACTCCTCCTACTTCAATTGCTATCTGGGACTGTATCTCATGTAAGATAAAATATGCGACTGGTATATTTTCTGATTAAGGGGGTGCTTATATTTATAAAACCCGGGTTATTACTCCTACCTTATACAAAAATAAAAAGGCCTGCATAACTGGCCTGGCAGGCCTAATTCTGGTCGAAGCGGCACGAGTCAAAAACCTCCAGATAGCCTTGATTTTAATGATTTTCCCGGTTTAGGCTGCCGGTTATCCTGCCTAGTTTAGCCCGTATTTTTCCCGTAAAATCCCGGAAATTTCTCGCAGGACAGTAAAAGCTCTCTCCACCGTTTCGTGCCCATCCGCGTTAACCAGGCAGCAGCGTGCCGGGGCAAGCCAGGCCCGGTCCAGGATGAGTTCCAGGGGAATACTTCTACCCGCCAGGTCCATCCAGAAACCCTCCAGCCTGGCCGTGAGTGAAAGGACATCTTCTGCCGATAGCTCTTCCGTTAGGGTCGGCACTATCCCCCAGCATAAGATTCCGCCCGCCTCCAGAAATTTCTTTATTTCCCTGGTGTAACGGGTAAAAATATAACCGTTGCTAAAAATATCGACCGATAAAATATCCAGGTCCAGGCCCTCGAGGAGGAAGGACCAGTCCGGGTTGCCGCACAGGTGGACGCCTTTAAGACCTTTGACCTGGGCCAGAAACTCCGCAAAATCCACCTTGGCCCGGTCGCTGGGATAGCCCGTAAAGGAACTGAACAGGATTTCCAATCCCGGCTCGTCAACCCAGACAAAGACAGCAGGGTGAACAGCTCGCAACTGTTCCACCTGAGCGTTCACCTTCCGGGCGATAAAATCAAACAAAAACATCCGCACTTCGTCGTTGTAGATAATTGGCTTTAAGTCTTCCGTAGTTATCTTGAGCCCAAAACTCAAGGGGCCGATGCATTGCCCCCGGACTGCGGGGTAAATGCTCAGATCCCTGGTCAAAAAAGCTCGCAGGGTGGCCGAATACATGGGAGAAAGGGTAAAAAGCGATTTATCCGAACTCCTTTCGGCGTACTCCGGCAATTCATCGTAAAAAGCGGCCAGGTTCAATTGGATCCTCTGCTTTTCTTCGTCTATCCTGATCCCCGGAAAGTGCTCACTTACCTGCACATACATGTCTTCGTAAAAACTGTATCGCGGCAACTGGGGCCAGAAAGGGATGTCCAGCGTAAGCGCCAGATCGATAGCGCGTTCAGGATCGGTATGAGGCATAATCCCCATGGCTGTTGTCAGGCAATTACCCTTCAAGGTCACATGTTTTACCTGCCTTTCTTAAAAATAAACTTGAATGCTTATCCGAGCCCTTTTTCAGAATACGGCGGTCGAAATTGAAAACCCCCGGTTTTCAATCCCCGGAGGCCTTAACTTTACCGGATTTGGTGTGGCAAGGGACCTAAACCTCCACCGTTCAGCAATGACCTGGCCGGGGCCGGCGAGCTGACCGCCTTCCTGCTGGACCTGGCTCAAAAACAGCAGGCTACCCGGCTGGAGATCGGTCTGGAGGCTACCTCGGTTTACGGGGTCCACTTGCGCAACTTCCTGGTGGCCGCACCATCCCTGGCCGGTTTGGAAACGAAAGTCTACGAGATCAATCCGGCCCTGGTGACGGGCTTTAAGAAGTCTTTCCCCAAACGGCCCAAAACGGATAGCCTGGACGCTTTCGCCATTGCCGAACGGGTACGCTTCGGCCATCTTACGCCGTTCTCCCAGGAACGGCTGGTGACCGAGCCCCTCCTGCAGTTGACCCGCCTGCGCCTGCACCTGGTGCAGACGCTGGCGGTGGAACAGAACCGTGCCTATAACTACATCTTCCTCAAGTTCTCCAACTACCGCCGGGAGAAGCCTTTTAGCTCGGTCTTCGGTCGCTCTTCCCTGGCCGTGCTACAGGACTATACCCCCGAGGAGCTACTGAACCTGGAACTGGAGGATCTGGCCGGCTTTATCCTGGAAAACGGTAATAACCGCCTGGGCGACCCGAAGGAATATGCCCGTTCCCTCAAGGCTACGGCCCGCCGCGCCTACCGCCTGCATCCCCGGATGGGTTCGGCGGTGGAGACCGCTCTGGCCATGACCATCAGTAATATCGATTTCCTGAAAGGTCAGGTCCGCAAGCTGGACAGGCTCATCGTCCGTGAACTGGAAGCTATCCCGCAGACTTTGACCACCGTCCCCGGCATCGGGCCGGTCCTGGCTTCCGGCATCGTGGCCGAGATCGGGGATATCAAGCGTTTCGCCAGCCAGGCGGCCCTGGCTCAGTACGCAGGCCTTACCTGGAGCAGGTACCAGTCGGGCAACTTCGATGCCGAGGACAGAAGCCTTACCAAGGCCGGTAACCGCTACCTTCGTTACTACCTGGTGGAGGCGGCCAACTCGTTGCGGGTGCACAACGAGGAGTACCGCACCTATTACCAGGCCAAATATGCCGAGGTTACCAAACACCAGCACAAGCGGGCTTTAGTCTTAACCGCACGGAAGTTTGTGCGCCTGGTCTATGCGCTGCTGAGCAAAGGCCAAATCTACGCGCCGGGGCAGGTGAACATTTAGCTTCTTACCTCACTCCTCTATACTGGCACTTATTACCAGCTACCAATTAACTTGTAGTTGGAGGAATTTTTATTGCCTTTTTGCCCTTGTACCCCTACTAAATCCCTTTAATTTCCTCTTGACATTACACCATGAGTCTGTGTTCAGGTGGCCTCCGCGGACATCCGGTCCGCGGCCCCGCCTCATCCCGTCGCCTCGGCCTGGCCCGGCGGCGCTCACTCCAGGTCGCTCCTCATTGTAAAACCGGGGCACATGGAGAGTTTTTCAACACTCTGAGGGTTCCTTATGGAACCCTATGCCGGCCTTTTCTCTATTAAAAAAATTAGAAAGCCTTGATTTTCAAGGCTTTCAGGGATTTTTCTGGTCGGAGCGACACGACTCGAACGTGCGACCTCTACCACCCCAAGGTAGCGCTCTAGCCAAACTGAGCTACGCCCCGACATTATCTTGCTGGCATTATTAATTTTACTGCACCCATAACCCAATGTCAAGGGGTTTAATGTTGCGGATAAAGCCAACCCATTGCAGGATCTCAAAAAGCATATCTATAAATAATATATTAACCAAAAATAAGACGTTTAACAATTCTATTTTGTAGTTGAGGAGGTTATTTATGGCTACCGGTCCCTGTGGTCTGGCCTGCGATGCCTGTGGCCTTTACAACCGGGGTAAATGTGCGTCCTGCGGTCCCGGCAATAGTATTGAAGCCCGCGCGAAGATCAATTTTCAAGAAAAACTGGGGTTTCGTTGTCCTGTTCTGGCCTGCGCTGTTTACCGGAGCATCGATTACTGTTCCCGGGATTGTCCCGAGTTTCCCTGTTCCCTATATGAGCGTGTTCCCTACCCGCTGAGCCTGAGTTTCCTGCAAATGTACAGGCGCCGCTCCGGTCTCCAGCAATAAAAACCCCCGGCCATGGGGCACGGCCAGGGGTGATGCGGTTTGGGTGCACTTTAAATTCCCAGGGCGGCGCGTTTTTTATTGATGTGCTCTTCAATACCATTGGCTGCCTGTACAGGGTCGTCTCCCAGGGCAACTTTGCCACCGGTAATACCTTCCAGATCTTCGGTCAGAAGCTTGACCAGGTCCGGACCTCCGGTTACCGGAGGAGTTGGTGAAAGATGGGTATATAATCCAAAGGCCAGGGCAAAAAGACCGTCAATGGTGGCTTTTTGTTCCAGGTATTGCGGGGCGGTAACGGCTACGGGCAGGGCACTGGTATCAACTCCCAGGTGATTGGCCACGGCAGTAACCAGCATGGAGATGCGCCCCGTGTCGGTACAGGTACCGAAGCTGAGCACCGGTGGGATATTCAAAGACCGACAGATTTCCCGTAATCCCTCACCGGCCTGTTCCGCCGCTTCCAGGTTGGCCAGGCCGGCTACTTCCAGGGCGTGATTACCGCAACCCCCGCTGACGATCAGGATATTACGCCGGATCAATTCTTTGGCCAACCCTACGGTCATGTAATCGTGGGGACCGGTGGAAATAGTGGTGCAGTTGACCAGGGCCACCACGCCATGGTAAAAGGCGTTTTTCCCTGCGCCGTAGCTTTTAGGGTGCGAAAGGCTTCGTAAGCGTGGTGGGTGTAGGTGGCCGTACCCATCACGTTGCGCAAAAGCATGTCCCGCATGGCCTTGGCGTTACGGTCGATACCGCATACCCCCAGGACGGCCCCCACATTATCCGAAATACGGCAGGGGCCGTTGGTGCAAAGCTGGCAGCTCACCCCGCCCAGGCAAAAATTACAGCGAATTTTCTCCTGGGGTTCAAAGCGGTCCCACACGTTGGTCAGACCGTCCCGGCGAATATGTTCGTACATTTCCTGGACCGAATCGTGCACGCTGACCCGGCCATTGAGCTGAAATCTTTCCCTTTTAGCCATTTTTCTTCCTTCCGGTAACATTTTTTTTAGTAATTCCCGGGAAAAGAAGGTGTATACGTGTTAGAGAAATAACTGGCGTCCAGGCCATTAGAGTATTAAACCCTAGGTTGTGTCCTGTGCCTACGGTTAAAATTTCTTCCAATTCAATCCTGTTCAACCGTAAAAGAAACTGGATTGACTTTGATGCCGGCCGCCTGTTGTCCGGCGCAACCCTGCCAGAACTGGCCCGGGAGCTGTGGCAGTACATCCTGGAAGTGGCCTCCGGACTCAAGACCAGGAACGAAATTAACGATTTCCGGGAGATTGCCATTTTCAAACAGGGAGTGACTCTGTAGATATCGTGACAAAATTTAAAAGAGCGGGCCTACCCGCTTTTTTTTACCCGGGAGAGTGAACTCAAGACCAGGAACCTTTTCTTGATTGCCCCCATAAAATATATTGCCTACTTTTTTGGGGGAGGGATACCATGGGGCCTGGTCTGATGGCAGTGGCAGTTTTGTCGTTAATTAACGGTCTGGTGATCCTTGTCTGCCACATAGCCGGGAATAGTTTTCCCAAACCGTTAAGTGAAGAGGAGGAAGCCCTGTATGTAGGAAAAATGTTAAGCGGGGATGAATCAGCCAGGCAGGTGTTGATCGAGCGCAACCTGCGGCTGGTAGCCCATATTATTAAAAAGTTTGATCATACGGGTGAAGACTTTGACGACCTGATTTCTATTGGTACCATTGGTTTAATTAAGGCCGTAGATACTTACAATCCAGAAAAATCTACGCGCCTGGCTACTTATGCTTCCCGCTGCATTGAAAATGAGATTCTCATGCATTTACGGGCCCGCAAGAGAATTCGGACGGAGCTCTCCCTTTATGATCCCATCGGCGTTGATAAAGAAGGTAACGAGATTAGCTTTATAGATGTGCTGGGAACCGATCCGGAAATTGTAAGCGATATCGTAGCCGGACAGATGGAACAGGATCGTCTCTGGAAACAACTCGAGCAATTATCGCCCCAGGAACGTAAGGTGCTGGTTCTGCGCTTCGGCTTGAAAGACGGTGCCCGCCGTACCCAGAGGGAAATCGCCCGGCGCCTGGGAATATCCCGTTCTTACGTTTCCCGTATAGAGAAACGAGCTCTCAGTCGTTTAACCCAGTACTTCGCCTGTGAAGCCGGACGTTAAAAAATTCAAGAATTAAAAATCGTTGACTTTTTCCTGGGTAGTTGTTAGAATATCTATCAGTTAAAAATAAAAAATAAATAGAGCGTGCTCTTATCCAGAGTGGTGGAGGGACTGGCCCAATGAAACCCGGCAACCGCCCTGGGTGAAGGTAAACCGCCAGGCCGCCAGCGGTATTTACCTTGGCCGAGGGAATGGTGCCAATTCCTGCAGAAGTTTATCTTCTGACAGATAAGAGGGTTCGTATTTATGAAGGCCTCTTCTGTTTAGAAGAGGCCTTCTAACGTCTGGAGTAGAGCACACAAGAAAGGGATGAGGTGGAATGAGCGAAAAAACTTATCAGGAAATCAATGCCCGCATAAAAAGTGGTAAGGCGGTGGTAGTAACAGCAGAAGAATTCATTGACATTGTCCGGGAGAAGGGGCTAACCAGAGCATCGCAGGAAGTGGATGTGGTAACCACCGGCACCTTTGCACCCATGTGCTCCTCCGGCGCTTTTCTTAATTTTGGCCACCCGGCCCCGCGTATCAAGATGTACCGGGTCTGGCTCAACAACGTACCGGCCTATACGGGCATTGCAGCAGTGGATGCTTATATTGGAGCTACTGAACTCCCTGAAGATGATCCCCTTAACAGTAATCATCCGGGAGAATTTCGCTATGGTGGCGGCCATGTGATTGAAGATCTGGTAGCAGGGAGGCCTGTACGCTTAAAAGCAATAGGTTACGGCACCGACTGTTACCCCCGGCGGGAGATTGAAACCACCATTACCATTCATGATATTAATGAAGCTATTTTATTTAATCCCCGTAATGCCTATCAAAATTATAATTGTGCAGTGAACCTGTCCAACCGCACCATATATACTTATATGGGGATTTTAAAACCCAATTTGGGCAACGCTCACTATTCCACATCCGGCCAGTTAAGCCCTTTACTCAAAGATCCTCATTTTAAAACTATTGGAATTGGTACACGTATTTTCCTGGGTGGCGGGATTGGATATGTGGCCTGGCACGGCACCCAGCACTTCCCGGCCATACAGACTGATCCCGACAGCGGCAGAGAACTGGGACCTGCCGGTGGCACCCTGGCGGTTATCGGGGATCTAAAGCAGATGAGCCCACGCTGGCTCATGGGCACCAGTTACCTGGGCTACGGAGCTACTTTAAGCGTGGGAATTGGCGTGCCCATCCCGATTTTAAACGAGGAAATTGCCCGTTATGCTGCTGCATCCGATGCTGAATTATATGCCCCCATTGTTGATTACGGCGAGGCTTATCCCAACCGGAAGCCGGGTAATCTGGGTTATGTCAGTTATGCCCAGCTCAAGTCGGGGAAGATTGTAGTGCAGGGCAAGGAAGTACCTACAGCACCGTTATCAAGTTATCCACGGGCCCGGGAAATAGCCGGTATTTTAAAGAAATGGATTCAAAATGGAGAATTTTATCTTGCCGAACCCGTACAATTACTACCTTCTCCTGCCGATGGTTTGACGGGAAAGGTTTTGAAAGGCTAAATATTGAGGAGGATAAAAGCCATGTCGCCCAGGAAAATAGTTTTACGCTTCGGTCCCGAGATCTCCGATAAGCCCATCATTTACCGGCTGGTTAAGGACTACGATCTGGTAATGAATATCTTAAAAGCCAATGTTAACCCTCAGAAGGAAGGTATTATGGTTCTGGAGTTAAGTGGGGACAATTATGAGCAGGGTCTGAATTATCTACGGGAACAAGGTGTAACTGTTCAGGCACTGACCCATGAGGTGGTGCGTAATGAACAGCGCTGCACCATGTGCGGTGCCTGTACCGCCATCTGCCCCACCGGTGCCCTGCACCTGCGAAGGCCGGAAATGGAAGTAGTTTTTGATGGAGATAGCTGTGTGGTCTGCCAGCTCTGCGTGAAAGCCTGTCCGGTCAGGGCCATGGAAGTTAAACTTTAAGGCTTAAGGAGAGTAAGTAAAGAACAGGTTATTGCGCTGCTACCTTTTTGAGGGAGGTAAAGGTGTACTTGGAACGCACCTATCGCTATCGCCACCGGCAGGAAGACCTGATCTATTTTCAGGTGGTGGTAGGAGAAACGGATCTGGATATAGGGGTGCGCAGGGAGCGCTTTTCTCCCGAACTGGTGGAAAAGGTAACGCAAATAGTACGGCAATGCCGGGTTCCCCTGGAAGAATACATAAAGAGGGACCCGGCATTCCTTAAAGCTCACAGTCCTTATGATATATTGCCCGATGCCCCTCCTATTGTAAAGGAAATGGCTGAAGCGGCCAGGATAGCCGGCGTTGGTCCTATGGCCGCTGTGGCAGGAGCCATTGCTGGAAGAGTGGGCAGAGTTCTAACTCGCTTCAGCCGCGATGTTATAGTAGAAAACGGAGGGGACATTTACCTGCGCAGTACCCGGCTCCGGCGGATTGGCATTTACGCCGGAGATTCACCTTTCTCTCACCGCCTGGCGTTAGAAGTACGCCCTCCGGATACGCCCCTGGGTATATGCACTTCCTCTGGAACGGTAGGGCACTCTTTGAGTTATGGTATTGCCGATGCGGTAGTTATCCTTTCTCCCAGCCCGGCTCTCGCTGATGCTGTAGCCACGGCAGCAGGAAACCTGGTTAAAGATCCAGGTATGGTCGAACAGGCGGTAAATTTTGCAGCCAGCATCCCTGGGGTTACCGGAGCTCTGGTTATTTGCCGGGACAGAATGGCCGCGTGGGGCCGCCTGAAGCTGGTACCATCCTGAATTATACGTGCTTAAAAAGGCGGTTTTGATATTCTTTTTCCCTTAACCGGTTCTTCATAATTTTGCCAGTGGGAGTTCGAGGTAACTCGCCAAATTCGATAACCCTGGGCAACTTAAAATGGGCAATGCGTTCCCGGCAGAAGTTTAAGATTTCCTCAGCAGTCAGGTTGCTACCCGGTTTGGGAACGATAAAAGCCTTGGGTACTTCTCCCCACTCGGGGTCAGGAACGCCTATGACGGCTACCTCCAGTACATCCGGATGCTCATAAATGCAGTTCTCCACTTCCACCGTGGAAATATTTTCACCGCCACTGACTATGATGTCCTTCAAGCGATCTTTTATTTCAATAAAGCCATTGGGATGCATCACAGCCAGGTCTCCACTATGAAACCAGCCGCCGCGGAAGGCTTTCTGGGTTTCTTCCGGTTGCTTATAGTAACCCAGCATGACGTTATTGCCGCGCATAATTAACTCTCCCATCGTCTTTCCATCAGCAGGTACATCGATCATCTGTCCGGGTTCAACGACACGCACAAAACCGGAATGGATGCAGGCTACTCCCTGGTGAACATTAACCGCTTTTTCACTTGCACCCGGTTGTTCCCAGGATGCTAACCATTGAGAAATGGAATGATGACCGTATACTTCCGCCAGCCCGTAGATAGTGGTTACCTTCGCTCCAATTTCCTCTAAACTTTTTATAGCAGATGGAGGCAAAGGAGCTCTGGCTATGATGTTGAGATCTGCCTTTTTTAATTTATAATCTTTTCCCTTGAGATAACCGGCCAGGGAGTACATCAATACCGGGGTGACACAAAGATGAGTGACCCCCTCCCTTTCAATAATGTGGTATATGTTACCGGGATCTGCCCGGCGCAGGCATATGTGGGTCCCACCCACTGCCGTAACACTCCAGGTAAAACACCAACCGTTACACTGGAACATGGGCAATGTCCACAGGTATACTGAATCGGAACTCATTTTGTGTTCCAAAGCTTCCCCGAGGGCAGTCAAGTATGCCCCCCGGTGGTGGTACATAGCACCCCGGGGTAGGCCAGCAGGACCGCTGGTGTAGTTAATGGCAATGACCTCCATTTCATCCTCAATGGCATTGGGAAAAGGTTCCGGGGAGCCAGTGGCCAGGAATTCTTCGTACTCGGGCCCGTCCAGGGGACGATGACTGCTGGTATCGCAGATATTAACAAATAATCTGATACCGGACAGGTCTTTAAGGATAGCGGCAATTAGAGGTGCATATTCATTATCTACAAAAAGAGCCTTGCTATCGGAATGATTGATAATGTAGCCGATTTCCCGGGGAGATAGCTGTGTATTTATGTTAACCAGGGCTGCCCCCAGCATAGGGACCCCAAAATGGGCTTCCAGCATGGGTGGAATATTGGGACATAAAAAGGCTACTTTATCTCCCCTTTTAATACCGGCCTTTTTTAACGCACTGGCCAGGCGGTTAATGCGGCGGCAAAATTCACTGTAGGTATATCGCCTTTCATTATAAATCACCGCTGTTTTATTCCGGTAAACAAGGGCATTGCGCCTTAGAAAACTTAATGGAGTAAGTGGCTCGTAAAAAACTGAACGCAGTGACATAACGCGCTCCCCCCTTAGCGGATTAACCGGAAAACGGGATTAATTTTGCACGAAGTTTTAATCTTGCGTATTATTATTGAATTTTTTGAATTAATATTTTATTAATTCTCCCTTTCCTCCCTCTTCCCTGCTGTGACCCTGAGCGTTCGCTGCCCGCCGAAAGATTTACGTTAACTCATACTCTTAACAGCTTCAGGAAACGCCTCCCAGTAATCCTGAATCACTTCTACTATCGTAAGCTGGCGTTGTTCAGCCAGCTTTATTTCATAAGGTCTGGCCAGAGGTTGCCTGGAAGGAGAAAATAAAACCAGAACGCGGGGATATAGGGAAAAACCCCGCTCGGTTTCCAGTACCACACCAATTTCACCGCTGGATAACCGCACCAGGCTGCCCGCTGGATAGGCAGCTACATTACTCAGAAAAGCCTGTACGATATCAAAATCAAATAGATAATTACCGGAGCCGGCAATCATTTCATAAACTTCATGTACTGGATAGGCCGGACGGTAAACCCGGTCAGCAGTCAGAGCGTCATACATATCTACAAGGCCGGTAATCTGGGCAAATTCATGAATTTCCGCCCCCTTGAGCCCCAGGGGATAACCCTGACCGTTATGGCGTTCATGGTGCTGCATGGCTACGATCTGGCACAGGAGGTTGGCTCCGGGGTCCTGCTGCAGGATTTCGGCACCGTAAATACAGTGTTTTTTGATGAGCTGGAATTCTTCACTGGTCAGTGGCCCGGGTTTGTTTAAAATTTCAAGGGGAATGCGCGTTTTGCCAATGTCGTGCAGCAAAGCCGCCATGCCAAGGTGAAACAGCTTGGTGCGGCTGTAGCCGAGGGTTATGCCCGTAATTACTGCCAGGACACAGACGTTAACCGAATGACCGAATGTATACTCATCAAGGCTCCGGATATCCACCAGGTTGACCATCAATGAGCGCCGGCTGAGCAATTCGTCAATGATCTCGTTTACGGTGCTGATCATATCCTTTACACCAATTAACGCCCGGCTCGGACCGGTGCTCTGTTGAGTCTTGGAAAGGAGCAGGGCCTTGACTTTGGCAATGGCCTGAGCCCGCGTCTCTTCGGAAATAACGTCCTCAACTTCCACACCTGGAAAATCATCTATGTATACAGCCGGAATGCCCAGCATTTTTAACCTGGCAATAAATCTCTCGGTAAGTATAGTTCCCGCCTGGAGCAATACCTGCCCCGATGCATTATAAACTGCCCGGCCGACCCTTGAACCCGGACGCAGTAAAGCTGTAGGGACTTTGCGCATATCTTACATCCTTTATTATTACTGAATACTTTTGATCTATAAAATTATAATTTCGACGAAAACTAAGATTTTTCCTATGGCAGCATGTAATAAATTTTTTATATTTTGCGCGGTGCCTTTTGTTTGATAATGATATAAAGCAGGCAGATAACCAGAGCTCCTGCGGCCAGTAGAGGTAGTCGGGATTGGATTAGAGAAAATATTGATTCCCAGTGGTGTCCAAAGAAGATACCGATGCCCAGGTTAAACGAAACCCAGCTCAAAGCAAAGAGAAAGTTGTAAAATAAAAATTGCAGAAAAGGTAAGCGGCTGATACCGGCCAGGTAGGGAGTTAGATTGCTGATCATGGGTACAAAGCGACCGAAAATGATGAAAGCAGGCGCCGAACGATATACCCAGCTGCGCGCCTGATCAAATTTATCCGGGGTAACCAGCAAATACTTACCATACCGGAGAAAAAAGGGCTCACCAATACAACGGCCAATGGTATAAGCCACCGTGGCACCCACGTTAAAACCCAGTACGGCCGCTGCCAGTATATGAAAAAGGTCAAGCTTGCCCTGGTTTACCAGAATACCGGCCAGGAGAGTCATCAGGCCTCCGGGAAAGGGAATACCCAGTGCTTCCACAATTAACCCCAGGAACAACCCGCCTGCCCCCAGAGCGCCCAGATAATCCAGGACCCAGTCTTTCATTAAATTCACCCTCCCGGGCTTTAACATTCCCGAAAAGGGTGCGTTATATAGTAGGCAGAGCAGCCCCAGATTTGTCCTGCGCATCATCTAAACGGACCTGATAACTCATAACACCCTGGCAGTACCCCGGTATACCAGACCGCGTTGACCATCCACCGTTACCGTTTCTCCATCAGTAAGGATGGAGGTAGCCGCATCTACCCCTACAATTACCGGAATACCAAATTCCATGCCGACAATGGCCCCATGGGAAGTCAGGCCACCTGTTTCGGTAATCAGGGCAGCCGCCTTTTCTATGGCCGGAACAAAATCCTTATCTGTAAAGGGAGTAACCAGAATATCACCCGGTTCAACCTTTTCCAGAGCTTCTTTTAAAGTGCGGCAGATGCGCACACGCCCGGTTACCGCCCGTGTACCGATACCCTGACCCCGGGCCAGGATATCGCCAACGGTATGTACCTTTAACAGGTTGGTGGTACCGTGGACACCTGCAGGAACACCGGCGGTAATAACCACCAGGTCCCCCGGTTTAATAAGATTTGCCGCCAGGGATGCTTCAATGGCTGATGCAATCATGCTGTCGGTATCCTGGGTACGTCCTACCAGCAGGGGTTGCACGCCCCAGACCAGAGCCAGCTTGCGCAATACCCGGGCTACCGGCGTCACGGCTATGATTGGTGAGCGGGGGCGGTATTTGCTTACCATTTTAGCCGTATAGCCCGTTTCTGTGGAAGTAATAATAGCAGCGGCTCCCAGATCCTGGGCAGTGGTACAGGTGGCATGACTGATGGCATCGGTAACAGTGTGAGCCAGCGCCCGGGCCCGCCTTTGAAGAATATCTTCATAGGGCAGGGATTGTTCCACCCGGCTGGCAATGCGGGCCATTGTTTTTACCGCTTCTACTGGATAATGCCCTGCAGCTGTTTCTCCCGAGAGCATAATGGCATCGGTACCATCCAGAATGGCGTTGGCCACATCGCTGGCTTCTGCCCGGGTGGGGCGGGGATTGTGGATCATGGATTCGAGCATCTGGGTGGCAGTAATAACCGGTTTCCCGGCCAGGTTACATTTTTCAATTATGGCTTTTTGTATTAGCGGTACTTCCTCCACAGGAAGGCCAACTCCCAGATCGCCCCGGGCTACCATAATACCATCGGCCACCCTTATAATCTCGTCCAGGTTTTCCACGCCTTCCCTGGTTTCTATTTTGGCAATAACATCCACATCCGCCCCCTGTTCCTCAAGGATACGGCGGATGGCCAGTACATCTTGAGCCCGGCGGATAAAAGAAGCGGCAATAAAGTCCACTTCCTGCTCAATGCCGAATTTGATATCGCGGATATCCTGTTCGGTAATGGCAGGCAGGTTTACCGGAACTCCAGGAAGGTTCACGCCCTTCTGGCTGGTCAACTCACCCCCATGAACCACTTCACACTCCACTTCGTGGTCATTGACTCCAGTTACCCGTAATTCTATTAAACCATCGGCAATCAAAACGGTATTTCCCGGAACCAGATCACGGGGTAATCCAGGGTAGTTGACAGGCAATCGCTCCGGAGTTCCTTTCACATCCTCGGTGGTAAGAATTACCCGCTGCCCGGCCTTTAGCACTACGGGTTCCTTTTCAAGGTAGCCGAGGCGAATTTCTGGTCCCTTTGTATCCAGCAAAATGGCGATATTCTTACCCACTCTGCCGGCAGCTTCCCGTATGTTGGCGATGCGCCGGGCATGGTCCTCGTGGGTCCCGTGGGAGAAATTAAGCCGGGCAATATTCATGCCTGCCCTCATCATTTCCATGAGGGTTTCAACCTGTTCGCAGGCCGGACCGATGGTACAAATAATTTTGGTTTTTCTCAAGGGCTGTTCCTCCTTAAATGGCTAAAATGCCTGCCAGCCGGTAAACATCCAGGTCAACGGTTTTTCTCTGGCCCAGCACCCGGTCCAAATCGGTTTCCACAATTTTCCCTGCGGCCATACCGACCATTTTACAGGTCGCCCCCTGCATGAGTAATTCCACAGCCCGGGCACCTAGCTGGCTGGCCAGAATCCGGTCAAAAGCAGTAGGGGTCCCCCCCCGCTGCAGGTGGCCCAGAATGGTGACTTTGGTATCAAAACCGGTACGTTCTTTAATCTGTTTACCTATCTCCAGACCGCTGCCAGCTCCTTCAGCTACGACAATAATGCTGTGCAGTTTTCCTCGCCGGTAACCTTTGTACAATTTGTGACAAATTTCCTCGATGCTGAAAGGATACTCGGGGATGAGAATGGATTCGGCTCCCCCGGCCAGGCCGGCGGCAATGGCCAGAAAACCGGTATCACGTCCCATAACTTCCACAATAAAGGTACGTTCATGGGATGTGGCCGTATCGCGGATTTTGTTAATGGCATCAACCGCAGTATTTACGGCAGTATCAAAACCTATAGAGTAATCCGTACCGCTGATATCGTTATCAATGGTTCCAGGAATGGCTACTACCGGGAGCCCGTACTCCCGGTGGAAAATACTTGCTCCTGTAAAGGATCCATCACCACCAATGACCACCAAACCCTCCAGACCAAAGCGCTCAACATTTTCCCATGCCTTAGCTCGACCCGCGGGTGTTTTAAATTGCTCGGAACGGGCGGTATGTAAAATAGTTCCTCCCCGGTGAATGATATCGGCTACCGATCCCAGCCGCATGGGTTCCATATCGCCCTCAATGAAACCGTTAAAACCCCTTTTAATACCGATTACTTCCAGCCCGTGATAAATTGCTTTGCGGACCACCGCCCGGATGGCCGCATTCATTCCCGGCGAATCACCGCCGCTGGTCAAAATGCCTATTCTTTGCAAATAAAATTCCTCCCTGGCTTATCGGGTGAAGTATCATTATTAAGTTACGTCATTGCCAGGTAAATATTCAGGACCAATACGCCTGAATCGTTCAAAACGCCTTCTTAAAAGCTCCTCCACCGAGTATCCCACCAGCTCTTCCAAATGATGGGCAATAGCTTCACCAACCAGCCGGGCAGCTTCATTTTTATCCCGGTGAGCACCACCCAGGGGTTCTGGAATAACCCCATCTATAAGCTGGTAAGCATAAAGTTCCTGGGCGGTAATTTTCATAATTCCGGCAGCATCCTGGCAGCGGGTTGCATCTTTCCACAAAATAGATGCATAAGCTTCCGGGGAAATAACGGAAAAAACAGCATATTCCTGCATCAGGATCCGGTCACCTGAAGCCAGAGCCAGGGCTCCGCCACTGCCTCCTTCTCCAAGAATCACCGAGATCACCGGCACGCGCAGGGTGAGCATACCGGTAATACAGCAGGATATGGCATGAGCCTGTCCCCTTTCTTCCGCTCCCATACCGGGATAAGCGCCCGGGGTATCGATAAAAGCCAGCACAGGGCGCTTGAATTTTTCTGCCTGTCGCATAAGCCGCAGGGCTTTACGGTAACCTTCGGGGTGAGCCATGCCGAAATTGCGGGCCAGGTTTTCCTTCGTATCATGACCTTTCATATGACCAATTACAGTTACCGCTCTTCCACGAAACCGGGCTATACCTCCTACTATGGCCGGATCATCGCCGAAGTACCTGTCCCCGTGAAATTCAATAAAATCGGTACACAGCAGCTTGATATAATCCAGAGTGTTGGGGCGCCCTGGATGGCGGGCAATAAGCACCTTTTGCCAGGGGGAAAGCTGACTGAAAATGGCCTCTTTCAACTCTTTAGATTTTTTTTTCAGATTCTCAATTTCTTTACTCAGGTCAATGCCTTTTTCACCGGCAAAGCGCTGAAGCTCTGCTATTTTTTCTTCCAGTTCAACTATGGGACGTTCAAAATCGTAAACCATCTTAATCGCTCCGGTGTAAATCTAAAATCTGGGCCAGAGTTTTTTTCAATTGCGCCCGGGGAATAACCGCATCAACGAAACCATGCTGCCGCAGGAATTCTGCACTTTGAAATCCCTCGGGCAATTTCTGGCGGATTGTTTGTTCAATTACCCTGGGGCCCGCAAACCCAATCAGCGCCCCCGGTTCAGCCAGTATGATATCCCCGGCAAAGGCAAAGCTGGCGCTAACCCCTCCCGTTGTCGGGTCAGTTAGTACGGATATATACAGCAATCCTGCAGAGGAAAAAAAGGATAGTGCCGCGCATGTTCTGGTCATCTGCATTAACGAGAGAATTCCCTCCTGCATGCGTGCACCACCGGATGCTGAAAAAATGATAAGGGGCAGTCGCTTTTCCCGGGCGCGTTCAATGGCCCGGGTAATCTTTTCCCCCACCACCGTACCCATACTGGCCATCATAAAGCGGGTATCCATTACAGCTATAGCCACGCGATGCCCGGCAATATCACCCTCCCCGGTTACTACTGCTTCTTTCAGCCCGCTCTCCTGTTGTGCCCTGGCCAGTTTTTCACCGTATTCAGGGTTTTGGAAAGGATTTACCGGCCCCATATCCCCGTCCCATTCAATAAAGGTACCTTCATCAATGGTAATTTTCAATCTTTCCCGGGCGGAGAGGCGAAAGTGGTAGCCACACCTGGCACAGACTTTTAATTGCTTTGCCAGCTCCCCTGAATACTGGATTTCATGACAGCGGGGACATTTAACCCACAGGCCATCGGGTATATCCCGGGTTACGGGATTAACCGTTGCATAACGCTGCCGCTGCTTTTTAAAAATATCCAGCATCTCGACTCCCCTGTTATTTTTTAAATTGAATTTATTACTTCCAGTGCTTCATCAACTTCGGCTTCCGGTACCAGGATTTCCACCGAACAATTACACCCACAATGGGATGGCGAAAGTTCCCGCAGTTTTACCAGTATACCTTCACTGGTAAGAATTTCTTTAATCCTGGTTGCTTCTTTTTTATTTGGAGCAATATACACTACCGTCCACAAGGTTCCCACCCCCGGGGCCCGGTTTTATTTTTTAAAATTAACTATAACAATAAGTATATCCAGAGTAATAACCCTGGATACTGTTTTTAGCTTTAAAGCAAATCATCATTGCGCATAACACCATACTTGGTTAGCAATTCGACCTTGCCGCGGATTTTAATCGCCGAAGTATGTTCAGTAAACTGGGCAATCATGATTTCGCCCTTATCCAGCTTCTCTGAATGGTGAAAACGGGTATCCTTGCCACGGGTAAGGCCAATAATAGTTACCCCGTTCTCCAGTGCTTTTACTGCTACATAATCGGCGTTAATTTCCCAGCTTTCAGGCATGGAGGTACCTCCTTTTCAGGCAAAATTTCAGGCAAAATGCCGCTTTCAGCAGTTACATCATAGCATACCGCCGGAGCTTTGACAAGCTACCTGCCAGGCGTTTCCTTTACTCTCACGTTCTCCGGGCCCAACAGGGCGGCCAGTTCAGTGACCACAGGTGATGACAGGTCAGTCCAGTAGTTCTGTGATGCCCTGGCCAGCTTTTTTTCCAGGGGGAAGTACAGGTAAACCGGTGCGGAACCCGGGTAGCTGCGCAGGATCATCTGCACCCGCTTAATCAGCTGGGGTGTGGCTTCCCTGAACTGTAAATACAGGCTCGACCCGGATTTTTTCTGAAGCGGTAAAACTTCCTCGGCAATGATTTTCAGCGCCTCACCGTTAGAACTCAGTTGACCCTTAATCAACAAAACCTTATCGGGGCTGATGAGTTTGGCGTACTGCTGGTAGACACGCGGGAAGAAGACCACTTCTATATTTCCGGTAAGATCCTCCAGAGTACCAAAAGCCATCGGTTCTCCCCGTCGGGTATTGATGCGTTTTAAGGCTGTAAGCATGCCGCCAACCGTAACCCCGGCAGGTTCACCTTCTTTAAGTTCTGCCACCGTGGCCGTAGTTTCTTCCACCAGCGCCTGGCGGTATTCTTCCAGCGGGTGGCCACTAATATAAAGTCCCAGAGCTTCCTTTTCCAGGGCCAGCATTTCAGCACGGGAGTATTTTTGTACCCGGGGAAGGGGAAGCTCTTCTTCTGTTTCCTGCCAGAACTGCTCAAAAGTTAACTGCCCGTTCTGCCGTTGCTGCTGTGATTGCTGGGCCAGAGAAAGCCCCAGCTCAATACCTGCCATCAACTGTGCCCGGTGGTGGCCCAGGGAATCTAGAGCACCGCTTTTAATAAGATTTTCCAGTACCCGCCGGTTGATGACCCGTGTATCCAGGCGCCGGCAGAAATCGGCAAAGCTTTTAAAAGGTCCCTTTTCTTCCCGGGATTTAATAATAGCCTGTACAGCTCCCTCGCCCACGTTTTTAATGGCTGCCAGTCCGAAACGGATTTTACCTTCGATAACAGTGAAGCTTTCCCGGCTTTCATTAACATCCGGGGGCAGCACCTCCAGCCCCATGCGCCGGCATTCCTCTACATAAGCCGCCACTTTATCCGTGTTATCCCGCACCGAGGTCAACAGTGCCGCCATATACTGGGCCGGATAATTAGCCTTCAGGTAAGCAGTCTGGTAGGCTACCAGGGCATAAGCAGCGCTATGGCTTTTATTAAAACCATAGCCAGCAAAATATTCCATTAGATCAAAAATTTGCCCTGCAATCTGGGGATCAACACCGTTTTTTACGGCTCCCTCAATAAACTGGTTCCTCAATCCGGCAATAATCTCCGGTTTCTTTTTACCCATAGCCCTGCGTAAAAGATCGGCTTCACCCAGGGTAAAGCCTGCCAGGTCGCTGGCTATACGCATAACCTGTTCTTGATAGAGAATAACCCCGTAAGTATCTTTCAGTATGGGTTCCAGCCTGGGGTCCAGGTAAGTAACTTTCTTTTCTCCATGTTTACTTTTGATGAAATCCTCTACCATGCCGCTGCCTAAAGGGCCGGGCCGGTAGAGGGCTACCAGGGCCACAATATCTTCAAAGACTTCCGGGCGCAGTTCTTTTAACAGGGCCCGCATACCGCTGGATTCCAGCTGAAAAACACCGCTCCCTTCACCCCTGCACAGGAGAGCGAAAGTTTTCGGGTCATCCAGAGGTATTTCATCAATATTAATTTCCGGTCCACCGCTTTCCCGGATAAGCCTTATAGTATCGGCAATAACGGTAAGGGTCCGCAAACCCAGGAGATCCATTTTCAGCAGGCCCAATTCTTCAACCTGGTCTTTGGCAAATTGTGTGGTTAACGGACCGTCGGCTGCTTTATAAAGGGGCAGGTAATGAATTAATGGTTCCCTGGTAATTACCACTCCGGCGGCATGGGTGGAAGCATGCCTGGGCATACCTTCAAGAAGGGCAGCAGTATCAATAAGTTTTTTTACCTGTGGATCCCGGTCGTAGAGTTCCTTCAGCTCGCTGGATTCATTTAAGGCCCGCTCGATGGTTATGTGTAGCTCTGCAGGTACCAGTTTGGCTATTTTATCAACTTCTCCATAGGGCATGTTCAGTGCACGGCCAACGTCCCTGATGGCTGCCCGGGCGGCCATGGTACCAAAGGTGGCTATTTGAGCTACTTTATCAGCCCCATATTTCCTGATCAGGTAATTAATTACTTCTCCCCTGCGTTCAAAACATAAGTCAACATCCACGTCAGGCATGGAAACGCGTTCCGGGTTTAAAAAACGTTCAAAAAGCAGGCCATATTTTAAGGGATCGAGGTTGGTAATTCCCAGCACATAGGCTACCAGGCTGCCGGCTGCAGAACCCCGGCCCGGACCCACCGGAATACCGTTCTGCCGGGCATAATGAATAAAATCCCATACAATAAGAAAATAGGCGGAATAGCCCATCTGCCGGATAACTTTCAGTTCGTATTCCAGGCGCTGTTTTACGGGTTCGGTGACTTCCCCATAACGGCGGCGTACTCCCTCCCAGCAGAGCTGTTCCAGGTAACTGTCCACAGTATGACCCGGGGGAACTTCGTAATAGGGCAGGTGTATCTGTCCGAAACTCAGCTCTACATTGCAGCGTTCAGCAATAAAATTGGTATTTTCCATGGCCTCTTTCAGCTCTCCAAATAAAAAGGCCATTTCTTCTTCACTTTTCAAATACAGCTCCTGGGAGTCAAACTTCATCCTGCCGGGATCGTCCACACTTTTGCCAGTTTGAATACAGAGCAGGATGTCCTGCATTTCAGCGTGCTCTTTTTTCACATAATGCACGTCATTGGTTACTACCAGAGGTATATTCATTTCCCTGTGCAGGCGAAGCAGTTCCTGGTTGACCCTGCGCTGTTCAGGAAGACCGTGATCCTGCAACTCTAAAAAGAAGTTTCCGCGCCCGAAAATATCCTGGTAAGTGGCAGCGGCTTCTACAGCTTTTTCTTTTTTTCCGGCCAGGAGGTTTTCAGTAACCTCACCGGCAAGGCATCCACTTAAAGCTATTAATCCCTTGCTGTAACGGGACAGTGTATCTTTATCTATCCTTGGCTTATAATAAAACCCTTCCGTAAAAGCCAGGGACACCACTTGCAGAAGGTTGCGGTATCCGTCCTGGTTTTCGGCCAGCAACACCAGGTGGTAGAGATGGTCGTCCACCCTGGGTGTACGATCCTTCATGGTGCGGGGTGCCACATAAACTTCACAGCCCAGAATAGGCTTAACCCCATGTTCTTGGCAGGCCTTATAAAAATCGACCACCCCAAACATGACACCATGATCTGTAATGGCCAGGGAACTCATTCCCAGCTCCCGGGCACGCGTCACGACTTCTTTTATCCGGGCAGCACCATCCAGCAGGCTGTATTCGGTATGCACATGCAGGTGTGTGAACATATTTTTAACACCCCTGAATCCTGGCTTTATCTTTTTCATTCGTTTAAATTTATAATAAATCCTGCCCCAAAGAGACAGAAAAAGGGGGTAGCCCGCTCAGGCCCCCCTCTGGTTGCCAGACATGATGGTTTCGGTTTATACCTCATCCGGCTGCTGTTTTTCTTCTTCAGATTGCTTTGCCTGGCATTCACGGCAATACCCGTAAAATTCCAGCCGGTGGCGCGTAACCTGCATACCCGTAAGGCTGCTCACTTTCTCCTCCAGATTATTCATCAGTGGGAGATCAAGATCGAAAATACGCCCGCACCCATCACAGACAAAATGGTAATGATTTTGAGGATTACCATCGAAACGGCTGAATGTACTGCCATAATTAAGTTCCATAATTTCTCCAGCCTGTTTGAGGTTATTTAAATTGCGATAAATCGTACCCAGACTGATGTCCGGGATCTGCTTGCGGGCCTGTTCATAAATCCAATCGGCTGTGGGGTGAGTGTTGGTGTTACGCAGGATTTCCAGGATCAACTTTTTTTGCTTGGTCATACGCCTGGGCTTAATCACAACAGCTCACCCCCTCTATTTAATAACAGCTACTTTTATAGCTTTAATATATATCCTTTTCTTTTTTTATGTCAAGTTTTATCTCCCTCGAGAATAATCCTGGCCGCTCGCTGTCCGGACAGGAGCATTCCACCAAACACGGGTCCCATACGGTGGCCACCGCAAACCGCGTTGGCTGCCATGCCTGCAACTATCAGCCCGGGGTAAATTTCACGGGTATTGGCAACGGTAGCCATTTCACCACGTGCAGCCCACATGGGTTTCTCTCCTTCCAGCGTACCGGTTGTGGTTTTTAAAACCGCTCCCATTTTTTTAACTACCATGCCGGCCACCTGAGCATCGTGCCCGGTGCAGTCGATAACATAGGAAGATTGTACCGTCAGAGGATCCACATGCAGGCGACCCAGGTCAACAGGGGTCCAGTTAACGACCAGCCCGGCAACGCGGTTATCCCTTACCATAATGTCTTCTACAGAAATTAAATTAAAGATTTTTGCACCGGCCCGTACTGCACCCAGGGTCAGGGCGGCAACTGCTTCTACGGAACTGGCCGTATAATATCCTTCTTCAAATACCCTGTAAGAGATTTTAAATTCCTCGAGCAGGGGCAGAGCTTCATCCTGAATCACAATCTGATTGAACATCATTCCTCCACCCCACATGCCGCCACCGATACTCAGCTTACGCTCAAAAAGAACTACTTTCTTGTTGGCCCGGGCCAGGTAATAAGCAGCCACCAGCCCTGAGGGACCTCCACCCACCACCGCAACATCAGACTCCAGGGCTTCCAGCAATTCCTCCTGGTATCTCGAAATTATAGCTTTGGAAATAACCACATCTTCAAGGTGCATCATAAACACAACACTCCTTAAACCTGGTCTCATCTGCCATTATATAGCCCGATTAAATAAAACAGCGCACCCACGGAAAGGATGCGCCATTACAGGAATACCAACAGGCTTTTTCCCTTCGCGGGCATTACCCCGAGCAGGTTTAGCGGGTCAGGTGCTCACTAGCCCTTTCTCAGCCCCTAACAGGAGCTCCCCGTTGTCAAATATACATTTTCATGGCAGCTGCCAGAACTATAGCCATATAATTCGACAACTTAAAGGAATTTCCTTCTCCAGTTTTTCATTTAATCCCGTACTGTTTCATCTTTTTGTATAACCAGGCCCTGGATATACCGAGATTCCTGGCTGCCTGCATTTTATTACCGCCAGCTGCAGCCAGGGCCTCCAGGAGGGCCTCTTTTTCTACTTCACGCAATAATGTAGCCAGCGTGTGGTTGAACAGGTTTCTCTTTTTGCCCTGGCTTGCCTGCTGAAGGTAAGGCGGCAAATGTTTAAGTTCTATAGTATTTCCGTCCACGAGGTTAAAGGCCCTCTCCAGTACGTTTTCCAGTTCCCGTACATTACCCGGCCAGTGGTAATTGCAGAATACCTCCAGAACTTCCGGCGATACATCCTGCACAATAACACCAAACTCACAATTAAATTTTTGGATAAAATGATTAACCAGCAGGGGAATATCATCAATCCTTTCCCGCAGGGGTGGAATATAAATGGAAACCACGTTCAAACGGTAGTAAAGGTCTTCCCGGAAGCGTCCCTGCCTGATGAGTTCCTCCAGATCGCGGTTGGTAGCTGCCACCACCCTCACATCCACGGGGCGGGGACGGCTGTCTCCCAGGCGTTCTATCTCCTTCTCCTGCAGGACACGCAATATTTTGGCCTGCATGGGCAGGGGCATATCTCCAATCTCATCCAGGAAAATAGTTCCCCCGTTGGCCAGTTCGAACTTGCCGACCTGCCCGCCTTTCCGGGCTCCAGTAAAAGCGCCTTCCTGATAACCAAAAAGTTCCGATTCCAGAAGGTTTTCAGGTACAGCCGCACAGTTAACTTTAATAAAGGGTCCTTTATGACGGGGAGAATTGGCATGAAGGGCATGGGCCACCAGTTCTTTACCCGTGCCACTTTCTCCACGAATTAATACAGTAGAAGGTCCTTGAGCCACCCGGCTTACGGTTTCCCTGAGCCGGGTAATAACTTTACTATTACCAATCAAGCTATCCACAGTATAACGTGCGCTGTGACTGTCGCCAAACGTTGTGGTATGGCAGGGGAAAGTTCGTCTCTGGGAACTGATATTTTCTGCCAGGGCCAGCAGCTGTTCCACATCCTGAAAAATAACTTTGCTCACCGCACCCACCAGCCTGCCCTGGTTATAAAGGGGCATACGCATGACCACCGTTTCCCTGCCCTGGATACGAACCAGTTCCCCGTACTGGAATCTACCGGTCCAGAGAATTTGGGGCAGGCGTTTATCGTGGACTATATCACGAATATGCCGTCCGACAGCTGAATCGATGCTAACGCCCAGCAGCTCAGCCATGGGCTGGTTGAGCATTAATATACGGCCCTCATTGGTGATGGCGAGATAGCCCTCCCGGGTGCTGTGGAAGATACTTTCCAATAAGTCATTTATTTCTTTGACCTCTTTGAGCTCCTGGGCAAGATGTTGTAATTCCGTGATTTCCTGGGCCACGCCAATGGCACCAACTATGGTATTATTGCGAATAATAGGCGTACGGTTAACTACGTAAAGGGCATTACCGACTACAAATTTACGCCCGATGTGCGGCTTTCCCGTTTGCAGCACCTTGGGGAGCCCGGTAAAAGGAATAACCTCCCTGATGTGACGTCCCAGGGCTTTTTCGGCTGGATAATTGAAAACCCGTTCACTGGTGGGGTTGAAAATAATCACCCGCCCCTGATAATCTACAGCAACCACCAGGTTATATACGGAATTAAAAATTGATAATTCATCAGCTAAAAAACTCCTCTCCAGCTTATTAATTTTATTAAGTGCCAAAATCCTGCACCTCCCCCACCTGTAACCGGGATTATATTATAAATATAAATTTTTAACTGTTCTATAAACAAATTCAATCTACCGGTTCTTACTTTAATAACTGCTGGTGCAGAATTGACTCCAGCTGATGCAGGGAATAACACTCAAACATACGTACATGGGGCATAAAAACTTCTACACCCGGCAGGTTGGACCATTGCCTGGCAGGGACGGGATTTAACCACAGGATATCCCGTACTTTTTCCCGTAAAGCAGCCAGTTCACGGGCTGCTTCCCGGGGGGTAATGGTCTTGGTATCACTAACGATTATTACCAGGGTGTCAGCAGTCAGCAGGTGGTGCCACTGAATATGAAAAGTTTTTAAAGCTGTATTAAAATCCGTTGTCTTCCCCCACTGCTGGCTGGCATTTATAAGGTCCGTCATTACCGTCACAAAATCCTCATTTTTCCGGAAATGAGGGGTAATTCGTTCCATGTCTTCGGAAAAAACAAAACTTTCTATATATTGTACTGCATTACTTAAACCGTAAATGAACTGGAGTATGAACCGGGCGTAACGGGCCATGGAAGCAGATACGTCACAAATCAGGATCAACCTGAGCTTATGCCGTCGCCGGGACCTGTAACATAATTTAAGAGGAGAACCACCGTAGGCGATATTACGACGTATCGTCCTCCGCATATCCAGCTTTTGCCTGCGGTTGCTCTGCCGGTAACGGCGGGAAAGCCGGTTGGCCAGCTGCCTGGACAAGCGTTCCAGGGTTAAGGTATACTTTTCCACCTCAGCAAGGCCTATATGTTGCATGTCCTGGTAAAGCAACTGATCATCAGGGTCCCGGTAAAAATCGGCGGCTACTCCGGAAATGACATCATCCAATTCCGTTTCCCCGGTAAGCTCTGCCTCCAGTTGCCTCCTGGCTTCTTCCCCCTGTGTTTTCAGCAGGTAATAGCGCCAGTAATTAAGTGCTGACTGCATGACCCGGGCGATCAGCTCTCCCGGGTTATTCACAGGATTACCCCGCATCCGGCTGATAAATTCCGTTAAACGCTTTTGTTCTTGAAGGGGCATCCGTACAAAAGTTTGAATATCCTCCTGGTTAAATTTAATTTCCATGGACCAGGGAGAAAGAACCTGCTCCAGTTTTTCCCTGGCCTCTGCCAGGCGTTGCCTCTCCATTTCTTCCTGTTGTCTTCTCAACAGGTATTGTTGCTCTTTATCTTCCGGAGGAACAAAGAAACGCTCAAAAGCCAGGTCAAAAATCTGGCGGTCAGGAGCTTTTTTAACCATCACCGCTCGCAGGGCGGCTTTTACCTTTTCCCTGGATTTTATGTCAACCAGCGTTAAAGCACGGTAGGCATCCAGTGTCTCGGCCATACTCACCCGCATTCCCAGATGGCGCAAAATATGAGTAAAGCGCGCCAGGTTATGGTGCAGGGTGTTCTCGCCCTTTTCTTCACGGCCTGCCACCCCGGTAACCGGATTGATACCCATCCTGTTCCCTCCGCTAACGGTGATGGTGAATGCACTGACAGCAGGTTCCTTCATCACCCTTTGTACCCAGGCTTTTTTCCACCAGCCCCCTTAACCCTATCTCTCTCTTTAACATCTCCTGATCATCACGATTCTTCAGGAGCAGATTTAAAGTCTGCCCAACAATTTCGGGGGTCAGGGCGTCAGCATGCATGGCCACCAGGGCACGGGTCCAGTCCAGGGTTTCAGCAATGGATGGTTTCTTTTTTAAATTCAACTGCGAGCGAATGAAATTCACCGCCTGGACCACCTGGTACACCAGTTCCTTACGGGCCTGGGGTACTTTAACCTGTAAAATGCGTGCTTCCTTTTCCACTGTGGGATAATCAATGTACAGGTAAATACACCGCCGCTTCAACCCGTCGGATAATTCTCTTTCACCATTGCTGGTTAAAACTACCGCCGGTATCTGCCTGGCTTTGATAGTACCCAGTTCCGGTATGGATACCTGAAAATCGGACAGGAGTTCAAATAGAAAGGCTTCAAATTCCGGGTCGGTTTTATCAATTTCGTCAATTAATAAAACAACTCGCTTGTCTGCCCGGATGGCTTTTAAAAGCGGCCTTTCCAGAAGGTATTCCATATCAAAAAGATCCTTTTCCAGGGCAGAGGGTTCACAGGTACCCCGGGCAATTTCAATTTTCAGCAACTGCCGCTGGTAGTTCCACTCGTAAAGGGCACGGTTTTCGTCTAACCCTTCGTAACACTGCAGCCGGATTAAGTCCGTATTCAAAGCTCCAGCAAGGGCTTTGGCCACCTCAGTTTTTCCCACGCCGGGAGCCCCCTCAACCAGCAGGGGCTTGGCCAGTTTTAAAGACAGGTAAAGGGTGATCACCAGATCTTGATCGCATATATAACCCTGGGTTTCCAGCCTTTCTTGAAGGCTTTCTATGGTTAAATCCATAAGCTTCTCCCTTCTTCAAATCGTTAAACCAGGTGTAAACAATAGTATTCGTTCCGGGGAAAATAAAATCCTTCAGAAATTTTTTAGAAATTACATAATTTTCGCGAATGGAGCACCGTTTACCTGAGGCCGGGAAATCCTTGCTGGCGCAAGGCCTCATACAGGACCAGGGCTACAGAATTGGCCAGATTTAAAGAACGGGTAGAACCTTCCCGCATGGGAATACGCAGGGTAAATTCCCGGTTGGCAGAAATTAAATCAGCAGGCAATCCCCTGGTTTCCTTACCGAACACCAGAAAATCATCCGGTCCATATTTTACTTCATTATAAAAGCGTATGCCGCGGGTAGTCAAAAAATAAAAGCGATTCCGGGGGTACATGCGGCGAACTTCTTCGAAAGAATCGTGATAATGTATCTCCACCAGGTACCAGTAGTCCAACCCGGCCCTTTTGAGATGCCTGTCATCAGTGGAAAAGCCCAGCGGACGAACCAGGTGGAGGATGGTACCGGTGGCTGCGCAGGTACGGGCAATGTTACCGGTATTGGCAGGAATTTCGGGTTCAACCAGAACAACATGCACTGGAATCGGCTCCTTCAAATTTAAGTATTCAATTTAAATATACTTCTTATAGTTTACCTTTCCCCGGTGTTTCTGAAAAACTCCAGTTGTGTTTATAAAACTTGACATGTGCCGTTCTATAGCCATCATTTCCGGAAAACATTAAATCCCTCCCTGCCACTTGTGTTTTTATTTAAGCCATTCCCGTCAAAATATAACCATTTATCTGAATGCAAAGAATTTTGCCATCATTTTTGCAATAATCTCTGGCAGTAGCATTTTATTGCAGAAACGTGGGAGGAGGTGAAATTAGAGTTTTAAGAAAAAGAAATCGCAAGGTATTTAGAACATTATTTCTGTTGCTTTGTACCCCAACACAAATTACCCGGAGGAGGAAGGTAAATGTCGGCAAAAGGACACGACTGGGCCAATCCTGGCCCTGCCGGGCTGGTTGCCCTGGCCATGGCCTGTTTCACTTTCTATGCGGTTTTTACCGGTAAAGTTGACCACAGCGCAACCCCCCTGCTGGGAATCTGGCTTTTAGGAGGATTTGTCATTCAACTCTGTGTGGGATTAATCGAGTTAAAGGAAGGTAATACCACCGGTGGCAACGTTTTCACCTTTTTCTCTGCCTTTTTCATGCTGGTTACCGGCCTGGAACTAATTTTTAAGTTCTTCGCTGCTGTTAACGGCTGGAAAATTGATGCCCGCATCGATGGCTGGGCCTGGCTTGCCCTGGGTATTGCCTTACTCACCTGGACACCCGCATACTTTAAATCGCCTCTTACTTTGATGGCAGTGGTACTGGCTCTAGATCCTGCCATATTCATCATTGCCCTGGCTGACATGGGCGTCATTTCCAGAACTTTACTGCCCCTTGCAGGTAATTTATTGTTGCTGGCAGGTATATTTGGTCTTTATACAGCCATGGCTGTAATTTTAAATACCGCTTATGGACGCGCAGTGGTTCCTTTCCCCGGGCCAATTATAAAACCCGTACAACTGCCGGCATCAAGCCAGCAACATTAAACGAGTTATGCCCTATAAGACTCCCGCTTTTTGAGCGGGAGTTTTTGTCTGGCCATGCACCATGACAAAGCTTGTTCAGGTGGTAACCCTCTTTTCCTGTATACTCCTGCTTGGGCATAAATAGGCCAGGGGGCAGTTGCCGCACCGGGGGCGGCGGGCGGTGCAGATAACCCGTCCATGGGCGATAAGCTGGTGGTGAAACGCCCGGCGGGCATTTTCCGGAATAATGGCCAGCAATTCTTCTTCGGTTTCTTCAGGAGTTCTGGCCCGGGCCAGGCCTAGACGGTGACTGACTCTAAAGACGTGGGTATCCACCGGAAGGGTGGGCTGACCAAAGGCCACATTCAGCACCACATTGGCGGTTTTACGGCCTACTCCAGGAAGAAGTTCCAGCTCTGCCAGATTTTGAGGAACCCGGGAGTTATATTTTTCCACCAGTATGCGACTGGCAGCTATGATGTGCTTGCTTTTACTCCTGTATAACCCACACCCTTTAATTTCCCGGGCCAGTTCTTCAGGAGTTAATAAGGCGAAATCCCGGGGTTCACGATAACGTTTAAAAAGTTTTTCCGTAATTTTATTAACCTGCCGGTCCGTAGTTTGAGCAGAAAGCATGGCTGCCACCAGTAGTTGAAAGGGCGTTTCAAAACGAAGAGCTGTTCCCGCATCGGGGTAAGTCCGGGATAATACAGCCAGAATTTCTTCCACCCGGGCCGCCCCGTTTGTTTTTTCTTCCCGCAGGTTTTTTAAAAAAGAACCTGTCAACGGCTGTTATCCCCCAGCAGGCGACGGTGCTCAACCATCAAGCAGCGGTCCATGACCACCGTCAGTCCATGGGCACGTGCTTTCCGGGCAGCCTCCAGGTGTACTACACCCAGTTGCAGCCAGATTACCGGCTGGAAGTTAAGTTCCAGTACGGCTTCAATAACCTGCGGGACCTCTTCTGGCCGCCGGAAGACATTAACTATGTCTACGGGATATGGTATGGCCCGGAGTTCCGGGTAAGCTTTTTCACCCAGGGTTTCACTGATTCCGGGGTTAACCGGTATAATTTCGTATCCATGCTCCTTCATATAACTGGCCACCCGGTAGCTGTCTTTTTCCGGCTTGCTGGACAGGCCAACCACAGCTATTCGCCGGCTCTTTGCCAGTATCTCCCTGATAACGGTATCACCGGGGTTTTCAAACACAAAAGCCACCTCACTTTTATGCACTGATCTAATTATTAATTATATCTTAAGTTTGGCCTTCTTTTGAAATAAGTTTAAACAAGCAAAAGGAATAAAGAAAAAACTTAAGATGAAAATTTATGCAGATCATACTCATTTTAAGTTCATAAATCCCGGCATCAGGGCAATAATAAAAAAAGCTTTTATACGCTCCTTTCTTTTTCACCCACTCCTGCACCGGTGTTATCTACGCTAAAAGGAGGTTCTTCCATGAGCGCTGTAGCTCCGCTCTTTTTCGGGATCGCCCTGGTGGTCCTGTTGCTGGTTATTTTTTTATGGATTCCCCGGCGCAAAGCGGTCCAAAAGGCGGAACCCGCGGAAAAATTCATCCCCCCCCTTTTTACCGAAGAGGTTGCTGAAGAACTGGCTTTACCTGTCCCTTCAGCAGCCGAACCGTCACCACCGCCGGTCCCTGAATTACCCGCCCGCTACGGGGTGGATCGCCTGGTACTTATGGTCCGGGACCCGTACTGGCTCTACGCCTACTGGGAGATAACTGCCACCCGTCAGGAAGAATTTAATGCTACTTACGGACCCCGGGCATGGAATATTACCCGTCCAGTTTTAAGGGTTTATGATGTTACGGGGGTTGCTTTTAACGGATCCAATGCCAACAGTTTCGTGGATATTAACGTCCCGGAAGAAGTGGACAACTGGCATATACCCGTAGGTCAACCCAACCGTTCCTTCTGCGTGGACCTGGGCCGCATGTTTCCCGATGGGCGTTTTGTAACTCTTCTGCGCTCCAATGTGGTAACCACCCCCAGGTCAACCCTTTCAGAATGCCTGGATGAAGAATGGATGTGGATCGAAGAAGTATACAGGTCCTATCGGTTCCAGTTTGGTGTCAGCTCACCCATGCTGTTCCATGAAGCAGCAGGCCGGGCAGCAGTGGTTCCCCTGGGGATAAGTTCTCCCGGATTTGGACCTCCGGTGCCGGAACCAGAAGCGGAAATTAAGGATTAAAGGAGGTACCGGCTAAAGATGGCCAAAGGATACCTGGCCCTGGTCTTGCATGCCCATTTACCCTTTGTGCGCCACCCGGAACATGAACATTTCCTGGAAGAGCGGTGGCTGTATGAAGCCATTACCGAAACCTATGTACCCCTCCTGCACGTATTCGAACGTCTGGTGAGGGATGGTATACCCTTTCGCCTTACCATCTCCCTTTCGCCCACGCTGGTTTCCATGTTAACCGATCCTTTACTGCAGGAGCGTTATTCACGCCATCTGGGGCAATTAATGGAACTGGCAGATAAGGAAGTAGAACGCACACGAAACACTCCCTTTCATGAAACCGCGTTAATGTACCAGAAAATGTTCCGGGAAATTGCCCATACCTATCATCATGTTTATGGCCGCAACCTGGTTCAGGGATTCCGGCGCTTTCAGGAGTTGGGCCGTCTGGAGGTTATTACCTGCGCGGCCACCCATGGTTACCTGCCCCTGCTCATGATTAATCCAGAAGCAGTAAGGGCACAAATTGCCGTAGCCGTGGACCTGCACCGCCGGCATTTTGGTGCACCTCCCCGGGGACTCTGGCTACCCGAGTGTGCCTATGGACCGGGCATTGAACGTTTTCTTAAAGAATTCGGTATCCGTTATTTCTTTACCGACACCCATGGTGTTTTATTTGCTTCCCATCGTCCCCGTTACGGTGTTTTTGCGCCCATCTACTGCCCTTCGGGAGTGGCCGCCTTCGGCCGGGATGTGGAGTCTTCCAAGCAGGTCTGGAGCGCCCAGGAAGGTTACCCCGGTGATTTTGATTACCGGGAATTTTACCGTGATATTGGCTTCGACCTGGATTATGATTATATCAAGCCCTATATTCATCCTGACGGTATAAGGGTACATACCGGTATCAAATACTACCGCATTACCGGACGGACAAACCATAAAGAACCCTATGTACCGGACTGGGCACGGGAAAAAGCCGCTATTCACGCGGGAAATTTTATGTTCAACCGGGAACTGCAGATTAAATATCTCAGCCAGCATATGGACAGACCACCCATAATTGTAGCGCCATATGATGCGGAACTTTTTGGCCACTGGTGGTTTGAAGGTCCCCTGTGGCTTGAATTTCTCATCCGAAAAATCCATTTTGATCAGGATACGGTGGAGTTGATTACTCCCGGCGACTACCTGCAGCGTTTCCCCTGTAACCAGGTGGCCAGGCCCTGCCCATCCAGCTGGGGGAATAAGGGATACAATGAAGTCTGGCTGTGTCAGGCCAACGACTGGATTTACCGTCATTTACACATGGCCGCTTCCAGGATGGTTGAGCTGGCCAATATGTATCACAATGCACAGGGGGTCCTGCGCAGGGCTTTAAATCAGGCGGCCCGGGAACTGCTTCTGGCACAGGGAAGTGACTGGGCTTTTATAATGAGTACGGGCACGATGGTTGATTATGCGGTAAGGCGAACCAAAACCCACCTGTCCAATTTCCTGCGCCTGTATGAAGAAATTAAGGGACAGCGTATAGATGAGGGCTGGTTATCCTGGCTGGAATACGCCAACAATATTTTCCCCGACATCGATTACGCCTGGTACCGTACCAGAAAGGAAGACATGATGGTTGCCGGATAAAAAATCCCCGCTAAAAAGCGGGAATTTTTTTATCCGGTAGCTTCAACGGAACCTGCAATTTTACTAATTTTATCAATATAAAAATCGCTTAAGGAGCGGGCAATTTCCATGGTCGCCCCTTCAGTGAATATCCGGCAAACCGGTTCATCGGGGTCGGGGAGCACCAGCGCCCATCCCTGGGGATGAAAGACCTTCACCCCATCCAGCAATTCCATCTGTGCCGCAGGGGGATCTTCTATGAGGCGACGGATAACCCTGCCTTTTGCCTCCCAGGGTACCGGTACTTCCTTCTGGTCCATAAAAAAGACCGGGATCTCATCAACCAGCTCGCCCAGGGTTTTTCTCTTCTTAGCAGTAAACTCCAGAATACGGGTCAGGGCTCCCAGGGCATCAAAATTAAGTAAAAATTGAAATTCGCCCTGCCCCAGGACTTTTTCTACAAAATCACAAATTGCTGTTTTGGTCCGAATGACCTGTCCCCGATACTTTTCAGCCAGCGCATCAACCGCCCGGGGTGCTGTAACCGGAACCACCACCGGCCCTCCCCGTGCCTTGAGAGTTATCAGTGCTAACAGGGCGGTGAGCAGGTTATCCTGGATCACCCGGCCCCGTTCGTCTACCAGTACCAACCGGTCGCCGTTGGCATCCAGGAATGCTCCAGCGGCAGCACCAATTTCCGGTACCCGCCGGCCTAAAATGGACAGAATTTCCTGGTAGTTGTTTTTATGGAAAGTCATGCCCCCCGGCAGGTCCAGGTTCTCCACATAAACGCCCAGTCTCCCCGTTAAATCCTTTAGATACTGGCCCAGATTATTCTGGTCGCAGGCTACTACCAGCCGGAATTGCGCCTTCTCCAGCGCTACCCGGTCAAGATCCCGTACCAGGGCTTCAAGATAACTTTCGCCAATGGTGCAGGCGAACTCGGGAGGAAGTATGGCCTGTGGTTCAGCCCGGTAAAAGTCTTCCCGCATAAGCAGGTTTTCTACCTTTCGCTCCATACTGCGGGAAATATTTCCTCCTTTGTCGTTAAGAAAAACGAGAGTTACTTGTTCAGGACGATAGGAGGAAAGTTTAACATGTACCCCTCCAGCCAGATCCAGCTGGCGCACTGCAAAGCGGTGCATGGGGGTAATTCCGGTACCCAGCTCCACCACCTGTGCACCGGCCGACTGTAAACCACAGATCAGGGCATTTTTAATCATTTGTGAAGCTGGAGAAGCATCGCTACTGACAGCCAGCCGTACCCCCCGTCTCCCCATGGCCGAGGCAAAGGCCGCCCCCACCCGGCAGGCAAATTCCGGTGTCAGTTCCACATTTACCAGCCCGCTAATGCCTTCAAGGCCGAAGATTTTCTTCGGGCAGCGCGTACCCCATACCAGACTGTTCTGAACCACGGTACCGCTTTCCACCAGTTTGCTGGGCCATAATTTTACGTCCGGCTTTATGACACTGCGTTCCTGAATTATCGAATCACTACCTATTACTGCTCCTTCATAGACCGCAGCGCCAGCCCGTACCTGCACCCGGCTGGCCAGGATAGCCCCCCGGAGAGCAGATCCCGCTCCTATATAAACGTTATTCCATAGAACGCTGCGCTTTATAGAAGCCCTTTCCTGGATCAGGCAGCCATTTCCCAGGACACTGAAAGGCTCAATTACCGCCCCGGGTCCAACATAACAACCGTCCCCAATCAGGACAGGACCTTGAATACGGGCGCTGGTGCTGATATCAACCCCGTCGCCTGCCCAGACCCCCGGCTGCAGTTCCCTGCCCGGCATGGTAATTTTAACGCGACCCGAAAGAACATCCTGGTGAGCCTGCAAATACTGTTGCAGATTGCCTATATCACACCAGTAGCCGGGAAGTACTACCCCAAATAAGGGTTTCTTTTCCCCTAACAGTAAGGGAAAAAGATCCTTGCTGAAGTCAACCATACGCCCGGCTTCTATGTACTCCAAAACCTCAGGCTCCAGGATATAAATTCCTGTATTGACTGTATCACTGAAGACCTCCCCCCAGGCAGGTTTTTCAAGGAACTGGACAATGCGCCCCTCCGGCGTGGTAATAACCACACCGTATTCCAGGGGACAGCTGACCCGGGTGAGCACAATGGTAGCCATGGCCCCCCGCTGGCGGTGAAATTCGACAGCCCGGGACAAATCCAGATCGGTGAGGGCATCCCCGCTAATTACCAGGAAGGTTTCATCCAGAAAATCCTGGGCATTCTTTACACTGCCAGCAGTACCCAGGGGTGAATCTTCAATAAAATACTGCATATTAATTCCATACCGCGCGCCACTGCCGAAGTAATCTCGGATGGCTTCCGGCATGTACTGCAGGGTTACTGCCACCTCGGTGAAACCATGGGCTTTTAGCAGGTTTACTATATGCCACATCATGGGCCGGTTGGCCAGTGGAACCATTGGTTTGGGCCGGTTACAGGTAAGAGGACGAAGGCGAGAACCTTCTCCCCCGGCCATAATGACTGCTTTCATTAAATCCCTCCTAATTCTAAAGATTTTATAAACCGCTCTTTTACCCGGTTAGGCCCGGGCAAAAAGCCTGGACATGCGAGAAAATAAACGATTACCGCGCGAATAGGGACCATACCAGGGAACGCGGCGGTATTCATTCCAGACCTGCTGGTATACCCGCCTGGTGGCCTGGGCGATATCGTGCCAGTTGAATTTTTCCAGAACCTTGCGGTAAGCTCGCTGGCGCAGATTTTGGGCCAGCTGGCGGTCCTTTAACAACCAGACGATCATATCAGCCAGGGAACGGCTGTTACCGGGATAAAATTTCAGCCCGTCCACTCCATGTTCCACTATTTCGCTCAAACCACCGGTATCTGCCACCACCACCGGGGTTTTGGCGGCCATACCCTCCAGGGCGACAATGCCAAAGGGCTCATAAAGGCTCGGGAAAACAGCCACGTCGGCCCAGCTGTAAAGAGTATTGCGCACTTCATCATCAATATATCCGGTAAAATAAACCCGCTGGGCTATTCCCAGGTTAACGGCCTGCCGGTGCAGCTCCTCTGCGTAAGGGCCTTTACCCGCGATAATGAATTTGGTTTGCGGGTGCCGGCTTAAAATTTGCGGAGCAGCATCCAGAAGGACCTGTACACCTTTTTCCCGTACCAGGCGTCCCACATAAAAAACAATGCTCTCGTCGGGAGCAGCAAATTGATCCCTGGTTACCCTTATGGTCCGGGTGCTGAAATTGGCCGGATTAACCCCATTTACGATAACCTGGATCTTATCTTCCGGCACCTGAAAAACATGGCGCACTTCATTTTTCATGTACTGGCTGCAGCAGATTACCTTCCAGGCCTCGTAAGTCAGCCACCATTCTATATCACTGATATGTCGCTGGATGTCGTTATGCAGGCCGCAATTGCGGCCATATTCGGTGGCATGAATGGTGGCCACCAGGGGCAGCCGCCAGGCATGTTTTAAAGCCCGGGCTGCATATGCCACCAGCCAGTCATGGGCATGAATGATATGCACTCCTCCCAGTTCGGAAAAAAGCGGTATGGCCCGTTCCAGCATGGCTATGTTCAACTGAGCAACCCAGGTAACAAAATGGGGGGCAGATATCTGGTAGTTTTGAAAGCGATGCACGTGTACACCGTTAACCTGCTCGTAATCGGAAACACCCGGAGCACCACAGGTGAGCACATGCACCTCTTCCCCGATTCCCGCAAGGGCACTGGACAGGTCGTAAACATGCTGGGCCAGCCCCCCCACAGATCGGGGCGGGTATTCCCATGAAAGCATCAGGATACGCAAAAAGCTTTTCCCTCCCCGGTTTGTTATTTGCTTTTTAATTAAAATGAAATCCCTACCGGGCTCCGGCGGTAGGGATTCAGGGCATGGTTAAAATCGGCGGGAACCTTTAAGCTTTTCTCCTGGAGGTCAAATATTGCGCTGGCCGTTATGGATTTCAAAGCTCCAGTTGAGCCCGTTATTGTTATCCCAGTTATAGGCATTGTCCCGGAAACAAAAATTGAAACGGCTTTCATCGGGCATTTCCAGCGTTTTTACAAAACCCCAGCCGGTGCGGGACATACGTAAATCCTGAACGTTGTGCCAGTTACGGGGGTCCCCGAATCCTACATGCAGGTAAACCTGTTCGGCGCCGCTTTTGGCCAGCAGCCCATTGTAAAATACCGTAATCTCATCGTAAGCTGTTATCGGAGTGGGATCCACCACAACCCCATCGGGAAAGTCAGCATCATGCATGGCTTTCAGTCGCCCTTCACCTTCACCGAAATTGCTCGGGTGTGCCAAAAACATCACCTCCTGGCTGTAACGGTAAACGCGGAATCAGGCCACAGGCTTATTATTATGCCGGCCGAAAATTTTTATGCATTGGCCATAAAAAAAGCCGGAAACCAGCGATAGCTGGCTTCCGGCACCTTTAATATGGTAATTTATTACTGCATCTTGCTTATAATAGCGTCGGCCATTTCACTGGTGCTGGCGCTGCCCCCCAGATCATAAGTCAGTGTTTTCCCTTCACGCAATACGGCCAGCACGGCCGAGTATATGCGCTCAGCGGGTTCATTTTCACCCAGGTGCTGCAGCATCATAACTCCGGATAAAATCATGGCCAGGGGATTAATGCGATTCTTGCCGGCATGCTTGGGAGCACTGCCGTGGACGGGTTCAAATACAGCTACATCCCGGCCGATATTTGCCCCCGGGGCGATACCAAGCCCGCCCACCAGGCCGGCACAGAGATCGCTGACAATATCACCATAAAGGTTAGGTAACACAAGAACGTCGTAGTTTTCAGGGGACTGGACCAGTTTCATACACATGGCGTCCACGATCATATCTTCAAAAACGATATCCGGGTACTCGCCGGCCACCTTTCTAGCGCATTCCAGGAAAAGGCCGTCCGTTAACTTCATTATATTGGCCTTATGAACAGCAGTAACTTTTTTGCGCCCCTGTTTGCGTGCCAGATCAAAGGCAAAGCGTGCAATGCGCTCTGATGCCCGGCGGGTAATGATTTTAATACTTTCTGCCGCATCGTCGCCCACCCGGTGTTCAATGCCCGCATAAAGATCTTCCGTGTTTTCCCTTACCACCACCAGGTCCACATTCTGGTAACGGGTATTAATCCCCGGCATGGTGCGGGCAGGGCGCACGTTGGCGTAAAGGTTTAGTTCCTGGCGCAGAGTGACATTGACACTCCGGAAACCGCCGCCCACAGGGGTGGTAATTGGACCCTTAAGAGCCACCCGGTTCCGGCGGATGGACTCCAGCACATATTCCGGTAAAGGAGTACCATACCGGGGAATTAAAGCTTCCCCGGCTTCAACCACTTCCCATTCGATATTTACCCCGCTGGCGTCGATAACCCGGCGTGCGGCCCGGGCTATTTCAGGACCCACGCCATCACCGGGAATTAAGGTTACTTTATGTGCCACTGCTCGGTAACCTCCCAGGTATAGTCCCTCTACTTTTTCGTCAATCCTGCCGGATAATCCACCAGTTAAAGGATGGACCCGTTTCATAATGGGATCCATCAGTTCTTTCCAAAATAATCTTCATAAATATACATGAGCTCCTTGTCAAAAAGAGGCCGCTTTAAAGCCACACAGTAGGAGCGAACCTTGGCCAGAAGTTCCTGGGCGCGAAACTCACTTAAATGAATACCATACTCGGCAAACTTGGCCTTTAAAGCTGCCGTGCCGGAGTGTTTGCCGATAACTATCTGGCGCTCCAGACCCACCTCTTCCGGCTGGAAAGCCTCATAAGTTTTCGGGTTCTTCAAAGCGCCATCGGCGTGAATACCCGATTCATGGGCAAACATGTTGGAACCTACAATGGCCTTCCAGGCCGGCAGCTCCCGCCCGGAAGCCCGCGATACATATTCAGCAATTTCCCGGAACATTTCAGTTTTAAACCCAAGATCGATACCCATCAGGTGTTTTAGCGCCATGACCACTTCCTCGAGGGCAGCATTTCCTGCCCGCTCACCCAGGCCGATCACAGTAACCCCCACATGGGTAGCACCGGCCCTCACGCCGGCCAGGGCATTGGCGGTGGCCATACCAAAGTCATTGTGTGTATGCATCTCTATATCTATATCTACATTCTTAAGTATGGTCTGGATCCGTTCATAAGTGGTAAAGGGATCCAGGATCCCCACGGTATCACAGTAACGCAGCCGGTCGGCACCGGCCTCCTTGGCTGCCCTGGCGAACTGGATCAGGAAGTCCATATCGCTGCGGGATGCATCTTCAGCATTGACGGAAATATACATCCCTTCTTTTTTAGCAAATTCCACGGCTTTCACCATTTGCTCCAGCACCCATTCCCGGCTGGTTTGCAGTTTATATTTGATGTGGATATCCGAAGTAGAAATAGAAATGGCCACGGCGTCTACCCCGCAGGCCAGGGAGGCTTCGATATCTTTGATTACCGGGCGGTTCCAGCCCATTATGCTGGCTTTAAGGCCCGCCCTGCAAATCTCCTTAGTGGCTTCCATCTCGTCGCCGCCCATTACGGGGATACCCGCTTCAATCTGGTGGACGCCAATCTCATCCAATAATTTGGCTATACGTACTTTCTCCCGGTTGGCAAAGACCACTCCTGCCGTTTGCTCGCCGTCCCGCAGGGTAGTATCAACAATGATTATTTTTTTCTGTTCACTTTTCCCGGTCGCATTTTCTGCCAATTTTTCATTCATTTTCCTCACCCCTGTTCTAGCGTAGCACATTGCGACACAAAATTATACAGATTTAATCATATCATGAAATCAGCCAGCTGAAAAGCATTTCTTTATAATGAGCTATTTGCGTTGTAAACATTTTTACCCTCTGGGAGGCTAACGCCCATACCAGACATGGACGATTTCCAGGCCACAGGACAGGGAGATTAACTAATATTTGGGGCTAATGGCTTTTATATCCTT
>Ga0247720_100035_pt1 | contig 75831 bp, 97 predicted proteins | sample MSEWel2015_12_15_FD_189078 | JGI IMG/M metagenome (GOLD analysis project Ga0247720, IMG submission 189078) | Subsurface sediment microbial communities from gas well in West Virginia, United States - MSEEL Well Study Marcellus 3H_2015_12_15 | ecosystem: Environmental > Terrestrial > Deep... | reverse complement strand
CGTTCCACTCCCCTATATGTTAGAGCTAAACCCGTTTTAAAACCCTTATTTCCCAATATGTATAGGTTTTGTTTTCTTTATTTTGTCGTCGATGTTTAATAATGCAAAAACTATAGGGGATCGACGACAGCCATTTTGTTTTATTTAATATAGGGGATTGCCGAGAATGGCGAACTCGGCTTGGGGTGTGGAAACACCCCGTATTTTATTTTCAAGGTACTATTTATTCATCATCATCATCTTCTTTAATAATTTTTTCCGAAAGTGCTATATTTCGTGCTGCATTTATATCAGCATCTATTTCAAAACCGCACTTCTTACATTTAAAATTATCCCTTGTTTCCCTGTTTTCCTTATCTATATATCCACATTTGCTGCATTGTTGAGAAGTATACTGCGGTTCAACAAATAAAACCTCAATTCCATTTTCTTTAGCTTTATTTTTTATCTTGTTTTGCAAATCATTAAATGTCCAATTTTGAAGTAATGTATCACTAAACCCATGTCTTGTTAATTTTTCCATTTTAATATATTTACATTGATACTTTAATGCAAAATCAATTATATATTTAGCTAGTTTATAATTATAAGTGCTCTTAGAATTTTTAATTTTGTGTCCTATATTTAAGGCATTTTTAGTTCTTTTTTTTCTACCATGTCCTGTGTTGCCCTGACCTTTCCATTTAGTGGCTTTATTAGCTTTTTTTCTTAAAGCTTCTATTTTGTTTTTGTAAATAACTAATTCTGTACCATCTATCATACACTCATTTTCATCTAAATCTTCAAATTTCCCTTGTTGTGGGTCGTACACTTGCATAACAACCACATTTTTAAGTCCTAAATCAAGTCCCAAAATTTTATCAGATAACTCTTCTTTTACTTGAGGTACAAACTCATAATTGAAATGGAAAAATATTTTTTGTGCGCTTAAATTTTTATTAGGATTATTTTCTAAAATAAGTTGTGCTGACCCTTGCCTATACTCACCACTTAATATCTTATTAATGATATTTTGGCGATACTTGTCCTGCCTTACAGTAACAAATTTTAAAGTACGATTTCTTCCTTCAGAAGGACTTAGAAATGTTATTTCTACTATATACTCATTATTATTTTTATATGGCATTATTTTATAATTCTCTTTTATGATATGTATGGGTTGCTTTAAGCCATAAGAAGGTAAACTCATGCTTCCATTAAATACTTTCTTTTTATACTTTCGCCAATTTTCCCACAACCAAGATGTTAAAGCCGATATATTCCTTGTGTTTAACCCTTTTAAAGTTTCAGTTGCAATTCTATATCCTTTGTTTTGTAGTGTGGTGCCTAATTCTTCTTTTTCATTGAGTATAATCCCATTTTTAGATGCCTCAATTCTTTTAAGTTCCCACAAAAAATATTCACGCATAATATAATTACTAGTTTGGGCTATCCTTTTTTGTAAGTTTCTAAGTTCTTTTCTAAACATCCGTTTCTTTTCTTTTTCAGTATACTCTTCACCATCTTTTTTAGGCGGTGGTTCATAATTTAAAACATCTACTAATTCAAGTTTTAATGTTTTAACTACAGCATTTTTATCTCTTTTTCGCTTCGCCATTTTATCGTCTCCTCATTATCATTATTATTATAACGTGCACTGAAAAATAAATTTTATTAACTTGTATCCATCTCGTTCACCTCACATTTTATATTATACCACGTATTTTTTCTTTGTCAAGAGTTTTTTATGAAATTTTTATTGTTTTTATATGTTAATAATCAAATCACACTACTCCATCCCATTTTTCAAACTCCTCAAAATCTTTTTCAAATGTTTCTATAACCTTTTTCTCTTTTTCGCAGTTTATCTCATAACTAGCAACTGCATATTTTGCCAACCCAATCAAATTATAAGGGAAATTACTATGCATATCCTTGTCAGGATATTCTTCTTTTATTATACCATTTTCGTTTTTGCAATGGATTTCTATTAATTGCTTATTAGGGAATATCCCCAATCTAAATTTACCATCATACAGTCGCACTATACAACCTTCCTTGTAATATTTTTCGTCTAAATAATATGGTTGTATCGTTACAAAATATTTTTTACCTGTCTTTTTACTAATAATTGGATATTTTTCAATGCTATCATTTTTATATCTTTTTGTAAAGGGCTTCATCTCACTTACCTCCTTAAAATATTCCTTTTATTTATCATTTATTTTCCCATGTTTTTATTATTTCTTGTGTCCACTCTTTGTTGGATATAGGTGGCTTTAAATTATATATTCGCACACATAAATAACTATAACTTGATTTTGCTACATCTAATCTTTCTTTTTCAGGATAATCCTTTAACCCGTATCCAAACTCTCTTGCTAATCTTAAACACCCTTCTTTACCTTCATATATATTCTTTGTTTCTAATATTCCTCCTTTTGAAGATACAATTGGTTTACTTGCATTATCAAAATATTTAAGTAAAGCATAATATAATTTCTCCATATATTCATTTGCTGTCATGCAAATTACCTCCTTATTTTTTGTAAATCATTATTATTTTTATGTGTAATTATTGAGAATTATTTTGGTTGCTTTTAAAAACACTATATTGAAAAGTTTCACAATAATAATCTACATAATCCTTTACTGTTTTAAAATCTTTACTTCCTCTGTCAGCACTATTCAAAACAAACCTACAATTGTTTTGTGGATACCATATATTTTTTTTATTTTCTGTCCCTTTAGCTGTAGCAAAATAAGTATAATTATATTTAAGCCAATTATTAAAGTTTTTATTAATTGTGTCAATTCCACAACAGTTTCTTGTATCAGTAAGCTCATGTAAATCATTATCGCCAACACCTATTGGTATATTTGTAATTGATTTAATTTTATTTATATTTTCTATCTTTATATTTCTTGGTATTTCATATGCTCTACCTTGTTTAGGTTTATAAAAATTATATTTTTTAAAAACATCATCAAATAGTTTCCTTGTTGATTTATTATCAACTGGAATTTTCAGATGTTCAATAGTGATATAGTTAATATTGTATTGCTCAACATTTTTGATTAATAATATAGCTTCATCAATATCAATTAAAGGTTGTATTCTTAGTCCTACCCAAAATCCTTTTGATTTTAACAATTTTATGAATTCAATTCTTTCTTGGGGTGTTGGGGTATTTATTTCATATTTTCTAACAAAATTCTCATTGTATCCCATTAAGCTAATTTGAAAAGCATGAATTTCTGGATTTAATATATCCCAATATTTTTGAGGTAAATTAGCAATTTTAGTAGAAATAATTATAGGATATTTATATTTATTACTTAACTCTAATAATTTATAAGTAAGTCCGTATTTCCATTCTCTTCTTTGAAAAGGGTCAGACATCCCCCCTAAATGTAGGGGAACTTTATGCCTCAATAATTCAATATTAATATTAGAATATTCTCTATCAGATTCAAACGCTTTTTTAAACATACTTTCTATCACATTAAAATCCGCTATATCAAATGTATTTTTATAATTACCCTTTCTGGTATTTGCATAACAATACAAACATCCAAAATCACAACCTTTGTATGTATCTATTCTAAATGGATTTCCACAAAACCTAAACTGTTGTGTTAATCCAAGCGGATACTTATACATCAATATTCCCCCTGTGAATTATTTATATATCACTAAAACTCCAGTTTTATTTTAATCTTGTTTTTTAATAATAAACCATATAAAAGCCGATATAAGCAAAGCCATTATTAAATAAGAGATAATATCTGCAATTATTGGAATTACACCATGTGTAATAAGCACATACTGTGTTGCGCTTGCTATTAACGCAAAAACTAATGAAATGGTAGTAATAAACAATATAATAAAGAAGAATATTAAAAAATTATCCATCATAATACCACTCTCCTTATTACGTGAATATATACCATACAAAAATTGTCGTAACTAAAATATAAATCACAGCGCAAATAATACTTACAATATATTTATCTACGCCACGCCTGATAAGCGTATCATATATCACATCTATAACAATAAGAAATACTATACCAATTATAATCATCATTAACATAGCTAACAAGAGTATAACAAAATTTTTTATTATCGTATCACCTCCTAATTATTATTTTTATGTATTCAATAAGACTATTTTTATTTACTAAATCTCGTTACTGCTTTTTGGCAATATTCTAATTCTTTCTCAATGCAAATCCAATATCTGTTAGTATTTTCAGCTGCTACTCCTGTTGAACATACTCCTGCAGTATTGTCTAAAACCAAATCACCTTCATTAGTATATGTTTTAATCAAATATTCTAATAATGCTACTGGTTTTTGGGTAGGATGTAGTCGTTTGTTGTTTGCACACTCGCCACTTTGATTAGGAAACTTTATAATCATTTTAGGATAATTACATTTTTGTCTTATAATAATATCCTTATGTGAGGGGCGTTCGCTGATTATATTTTTAAATTTTGTTTTGCTGTTTTCAATCTCAAAACAATCTTGTAAACCTTGTGGATTATATTTCATCCTCTTGTCTCCAAGTAAAGATTTATGCCCTATAGGTGCTTTTGAAAAAACACTAATAATTTCATAGTCTCTTAATGGCATATTTTTGGCGTGTTGAAATCCAGTAGGAACTGTTTTTTGCCATATCCAATCGTATTTATACAAATCAATTGCTTGTATCCTCAAAAAAGTACTAAAAGGTTCTGTTCCAAACAATAATATTGCTCCATTATCTTTAATGATTCTTCTATACTCTTCCCAAAGCTTATCTAAAGGTAACACACTATCCCATTTACATTCAGTTATTCCATAAGGCAAATCAGCCAAAATCGTATCTATACTTTTATCTGGTATGTATTTAAATACGTTAAAGCAATCATCATTTATTATTACACCCTTTTCTGTTTCAAAATATATATTAGGAAACCAAGACTTGAAATTAGACAATATAATCACCTCGTTATTATTTTTATCTGTTGTTTTAAATAAAAGTTAGATTTTATTGAATTTTCTTTTCCACCACTACAATAGTATCATTATGTATACCACCATGCGGTACTAATAATATTCTTTGTATTTCAAAACCATTGTTCTTGCCTATACCCATACTATTCCACCCGAAACTAATAACCTTTCCTCCTATTTTAGTAATCCTCGCTATTTCTTTTTTGTGTTTAGTCCACCAATCACTTCTTGTAATTTCAGAAGTTACTTCATACCCAAAATGTTTATAAGATTCAGCTACTTGTCTAACTGAATACGGTGGGTCATATAACACTCCATCAATAGAATTGTCAGTAAATTGTCTCAAAAAATCAAGAGCATCTAAGTGGTAATCTGTATTATATTCGGGATTTAAATCATTAGTAATGAGAGTTACACTGGAATTCTGTATAATCTTTTTTATTGTATTATCATTAGCGAATGGATCAATCCAAATCCCATTTTATACTTCTTCTTTTAACAATTCCATAATTGGCCTAATCAAAAAAGTATTTTTATTGGGCATTGCCCACTTTCTCTCAATTATCATTCTATCCTCTCTCCTGTGCGTTCAAATAATTTTCAATTCTTTGATTAGCTAATTCAACATACTCAGGATTAATCTCGAATCCTATAAATTTTCTCCCTAACTCTAAAGCTGCTATTGCTGTTGTTCCACTACCCATAAAAGGATCTAAAACAATATCACCTTTTTTAGTAAAAATTTCAATACAAAATTTAGGGATTTCTAAAGGAAAAACTGCATTGTGAAAATAAGCATCTTTTGGTTTAGATATAGAAGTCTCGATAACATTTTTTACATAAGTAGGTTTAGAAGGATACTCAGTATGTGGATGTTTGGCTAAAACAAAAATATACTCAAATGCATTAGTTAATCTATTTTTAATAGGAATTGGATTTGTTTTAACCCAAATAATTGTATCAATAACAAACCACTTTAATTTTATGGCTCGCTGTAAAATATAAAATGGTCTTAATACACCTGTTTCACCATATGAAAATCCTAAATTAATACACAAAAAACCATCATTTTTTAAAATTCGATAACTTTTTTGAAATATATCTTCAACAACATAAAGCGGTTCACCAATATCCATTGTGTAATGAATTCCACTACCACGCTGGTATTTTTTGTTGGCATTGTAATAAGGAGGACTTGTTACTATGAGGTCAACTGACTCATTATCTAATAAATCAAGACCTTCTAAACAATCCATATTGTAAATCTTATTCAATTCTAACATATAATCACGTCTCCTTATTATTATAATGTATGATTTTAATAAAAGACCAATTTTATTTAAATCATTATTATATTACCATCAACTTCGTGAACTCAGATTTATATCCTTTTTGCCACACCATATGACAATATTCAATAGAATCTGTCTTGCCATCATCTGTGAAACTCATACGTTTATGATGTACAAAACAATACTTAGGCATATTATGTTGCCAGAACCCAAAGCGTTGTTTACCACCGAAAAAGTTCAAACGTAGTAACATTATTACCCATCCATCATCTTTTACATCATCTAATGCTTTTTGTATAAAATTTAGAGCAAGACTGAAAGGAGGATTAGTTATTATCATATCATATTTGTTTTTACAATTAGTCATCAAGTAATCCTGTTTATATTGTGCAAGCGAATCTTGTCTAATATCTATAGTGTCTATGTTTTCAAACCCAAACTTTTTTAAAGCTTCTGGATAGCTCATTTTATGTATTTTATCTCCCCCTGCTGCTGGGTCTAACACCTTCATATTCTCTCTGTAACTTATCTCTATGTTCTCTATCTTTAAAAATTTTTCTAAAAATTTTTCAATTTCTTCTATTGAGGTAACATAATAATCGGAAATATGAGTATCTCTTGCTCGGCTTCTATTAGTACTACTCAATATATCACCTCATCATTATATTGATGTATCGTTTTTATTTTTAAGATATGTATGCACATCATTTATAGTTTTATCTATCTCCGATATAATGTCATCCCATAACTCCTTTGCTTTCTCTATTCTTTCTTCGTCATCCAGATGAGATAAATTGTATTTCCCATTCCCATGATAATAGTCATGTACCTCTTCTAATAAACGTAATGTTCTTATTAACCAAATTCTATCGTCGTATTGTTTTTTTGGTATTTATCAAACAATTCTCTTAATCGTACTGCCATATTACGTATTTTAGTATACTGATTATTATCCATTTTCAATGGCGCAAACCAATACTCAAAAATTTCTTTTATCGTGTTTGTCATCTTCTCAATATTATCTTCATAATAGCAACGATTAATAATATCAATTGTTTCATATTTATATTCGTCTGTATTATTCAAAAAATCTTTTACTAACCCCATAACATCATATTTGTTAACTATTTTTATTGTATCTTGAAAAAGCTTACTTTCCATATTGATAAAATCTATTTCCATGTTTTAACCTCCCAAATCTATTTTATTTTAATATCAGCAGAAAACATTAATATCTCAAAGACGAGTAATAACAACATCGCTATCTCGTAAGTAAATCTACTAATCGACATATTCCAAAAAGCCACACCAATTATAATATATAATGTTACAAGAATGAAAATAGCCCATATAAATTTCCAGAGTTTTTGAATCATAAAAACTACCTCCTTAAAATGATTTTATCTCATATTTTTCAATCCACCAATCAAATTCCCCCTTTACTTCTATATATTGTCCATCTTCGTATTTAACTTGAGGTTTTTTAATGAATTTTGTAATGTATAACACATCATCTACCTTAAATTTATTTTTGTTAAATAATTTTTGTGTCACTTTTACTGTAGCAATTTTACCTGTGTTTAAATTGTATAATAATACTTTAGGAGTATATTTTTTGTCTAATTCAAGCACTATAGAATATTGTTTTGGCACATCATAAGTTGAAATAGGATAACCCAAAAGCTCATACTCATACATTATTTGCTCATACAAAGGAATTTTTTCATTTGGTAATTCTTTTTCTATTTTTTTAAGTCCTTCTATTCGTTTAACTTTAGTTCTTTCAGCATAGTTCTTACTATATTTGTTTTTACCTTCTTTAAACTCTTTCCATAACGTTAGTAACTTTTTATTGTTGCCAAACTCACTAAAGAAATTTAATACTATCAATGTTTCCATTTGTTTTGAATTAATTGATGTTTCATTAACTATATCAACTAACAAATCTATAAAACTATCATAATGTTTATTAAGCTTTCTTAATTCAGTAGCTATATCTCTATTGCAATGTTTAATTAACCCAACTCCATAATAAAATTTACCATTTTTAATTTCACATAAAGAATAACAGTTTTTATAATCAAACTTTTCTACTTGAATTTCCATCCTTCTTAATTCTTCTAAAGATTCAGCAATTTTATCTATTTTGCCTTCATAGGAATTCAATAGAGCACACATAAATTCTTTAGGGTGATATACCTTTAAGAAAGCTGTAATGTAAGCAGTTAAAGCATAAGCAAAAGAATGAGCTTTATTAAATGAATAGTGTGCAAAATCAATTATATCATCCCACAATTTGTCAACTTGTTCTTGAGTCCATCCTCTTTTCTTGAGCCCTTCTTTAAGTTCGGGTTCAATTACCTCCATTAGTTCTGGTATTTTTTTAGCAGTTGCCTTCCTTAAAAGGTCTGGGTTTCTCAATCCTGCTAATCTGCCTATTTCAATTAATTGTTCTTGGAATACTATAATACCATACGTATTTTTTAAAATTGGTTCTAAGTCAGGATGTAAGTACTCAAATTTTTCTACTCCAAATTTTCTATTGATATAGTTGTCAATATATTTCTTTGCTCCTGGTCTAAAAAGCGCATTAGCAACACCTAAATCATCTAAGCTTGATACCTGCATTCTCTTTAAAACATTTTTCATTCCATTGGATTCAAACTGAAATACTCCATTAGTCCTACCTTCTCTAAATAACTTAAACACACTATCATCTTCTAAATTAATCTTATGTGGGTCAATATAAGAATAATCTTTACCTATCATATCTAAAACATTATATATTACATCTAAAGTGCGTAACCCTAACAAATCAATTTTAACTAACCCTAACGCTTCTGCTGAATGCATATCACATTGTATTATTACTTCGCCATCATCATTTGTTGCTACGGGAAAATAATAATCTACTGGTTTGGTTGTAATAATTTTTCCACTTGCATGTATAGATAAAGCTTTTGGTAAACCAGCTAATTTTTGTGCATATTTAAATAATTCGCTATATTGTTCTTTATATTCATCTAATATACCCATTTCAAGTGCTTCTTCAATTGTTTCTGTAGTAAGATTTTTAGTTATTTTATTTGTAATTTCAAAAGGTATCCCTAAAACCCTTCCAATATCTTTAATAGCATTTTTAGCTCTCAAATATTGGAATGTGCCTATATTTACCACATTTTCTTGTCCATATGTGTTTATAATAAATCGCAAAACTTCTTCTCTTTCTAATGGACTCATATCAACATCTATATCAGGGACTTTCAATTCTTCTGGTTTAAGAGTACCTTCCTCTATTTTTTGCAATATAGAAGTATCGATAAATCGCTCAAAATATAGCCCATATTTTATAGGGTCAATATCAACAATACCTAATAAGTATGCTATTAATGAACCACCACTGCTGCCTCTTGCTATTCCTTTCCTTTTAAGTTGATTTGTGTAACTTCTCACAAGTAAGAAATATCCTGCAAAGTCCATTTTTTCAACAGCATCTAATTCGTAAAGTAATCTTTCTTTATACTCTCTCACATTTGGCAATTTGCTTATGCCTCGTTTTTTCCACCCCTCTTTACACAAGTATTTCAGGTAATCCAATTCAGAGCTAAATTCTTTTGGTATCTGCACATGCGGTATAATTGGAGGTGATAAAGGCATATCTACATTACACTGTTCAGCTATTTTAATCGTATTTTCTATTGCTACTTTTATTTCTTCTTCTGTGAGTGTCCCTAAATTAATTTCATATATTTCTTCTTCTGACTGCCAATAACAATCATTGTATGTTTCTCCTGGTTCTCTTTCTCGTCCTATTGATACAAATATACTATGATATTCTTGGTCTTCTTTATTAACATAATGACTATCAGTAGTAATTACATAAGGTATATTTAATTCTTTAGCTATATCAATCACAATTCTATTGAGTCTTTGTTGTTCGGGGTCTCGATGACTTTGAATTTCTAAGTAATAATCGTTCCCGAACTCATTTTTATATTTTAATGCTATCTTTTTAGCTAAAGCTATATCATTGTTTTGTATTGCTCTTTGTATTTCCCCTGCCATACAAGCACTTAAAATTATTAGTCCTTCTTTGTACTGTTTGAGGATATTAAAATCAATACGTGGTTTGTAATACTTTCCTTTTAAATTGCTTATACTTATTAGCTTATTTAGGTTTATTCTTCCTGTTTCATTTTTGGCTAATACAACAAGGTGATAATATTTGTTATTTTTGTCCTTTATATTAATATCATCACAAATATACATTTCAGCACCATAAATAAACTTTAACCCATTTTCTTTAGCTAATTTATAAAATTCCACTGCACCATAAACTACCCCATGATCTGTAATAGCAAATGCATTCTGCCCTAATTGTTTAACTTTTTCTATTATTTCAGATGGTTTTAAAATAGCATCTAACAAAGAATACATAGAGTGGTTATGTAAACTTACAAACATTCCAATACCTCCTAAGATATACCAAGATACTTATTGCTATTAGAACAATACTCTCTGACACTACATATGTAATCGCAGAAAAACTGAGAGGGTTTAGCTTTAAATTCATTATCATTTTTTATTGCATCAATTGTATGAATTACCCACATTTTAGCTTCTTCTAATTTATTAGTATTGTATTCTACTTTTATATCTCTTTTCTCTTTTATCATGTTAAGAATTAGTTCTTTAGGATATTCTTTATATTTTTCAACAATTGGTATGCTATACAAATACAATTGTCTTAAATATTCATCTAATTCCTTTTTTGATTTAAATCCCGCTCTTGTTTTATGGTCAATAATTATCAAGTTGCTGTTTCGGTCTTTTGCTAATAAATCAATAAACCCACGCATACAATATTTATCTATTTTAAAGTTAACCTCTGGTTCTACCTCAAGAATTTCTAAATCTTCATACCCACTGAAATTATTGAAGAAATCTAATCCAGCTTCAAAGTATTTTTGCCGTAAATCTACATAAGCATTAGGAGGAAAATTTACATATACTTCTTTATCAAAGTTTTCTTTGTAATATTCGCTTAATTCAAAAACAAGTAATTCACCTTTAAAATATTTTTCTAAAATTGAATGCACAAAACTTCCAAATAAGCCAAATGCCGATGGGATTCCTTGATATTCTTTTATGTATTGAAGATAAAACATATAAGGACAAGTATGATATGCATTTAATCTCGAATAACTCCAACACATTTGTTTTATTTTTTCTTTAATTTCCAATTCTAACTCTCCTCTCAAATAATTCTTCCCATACTAAAATTCCTTGATCGATTGGCGCATCTTTTTCATTTAAATAATTATTAGTATCATATATAATACTTACGTTAACGTACCTATTAAGCTTTTTAGCTTCTTCAATTAATTCTTTGTATTGTACATCCTTATCAAATGCAATAACTACCTCTCTGCATTTTAAAGCCAAAATTTTATCTAATTGGTATTTGTTAATAGTATGCGTACCAACTGCTACTACATTGTTGATTCCTAAACTATCAAATTTCATAACGGATTTTTCGCCTTCTACAATTATTAATATATCTTGAATACTATTTCTGTTTTGATACAATCCATACAATATATCATTAGTACCCAACTTATAATAATAAATATACTTAGGTATACCTAATTCCTTATAATTACTGAAACAAGTTCTTCCTTTAATATTAATTAGATTGCCGTTTTCATCTCTAATAGGGAACACTATTCTATTAGTTTTAGAGTCAAATTTAACCTCAAACTTACACTGTGTTTCTTCAGAAATCCCTTCATCAAGCCATTCTTGTGTAATCCTATCTTCATATTGTTTTAATATTTCTTCATCTAATATTTCATGGATAATATTTTCACCTCCCCTCTTTTCAAACATTTTAAAAATCTTGTATGAACTACTTTCAAGCTTTATTTCAATATCATTATTATTGTAATCTATACCTAATTCTAAACATAACCATTCAATAGCTTGACGAAAATTCATTTTTTTTATGTATTGCACTAATGATATAATATCTGTCCCATCATAGTCATTTCTTGAATATATATATGTTGAAAGATTTTCATTAAGTTTCACTACTGTACTTGTCCAATTATTACCATCAGGTAAGGCTGCTCTTATTTCGTTATTTAATTCTCTTATTTTATGAAAACCTAATTTTTCTAAAATACCTTTAATCAAAATAGGATTATTAAACAACCTTTCTTTGATTAGCCTTACAATCTCTTGCAAATGCCTCACCCCAATCAGTTGAAAGGCAATTCTTTAGAATGCTGCTCTGCCTCCTCGATAGTCATTATACTACCATCAAACCTGAAATCTATATAGTCATCTTCTTGCATTTGTTCGCCTAATCTATTTAATTTTACGTTTAAGGCGTAGTTGCCACAATTTTCTCCATCTGTAAGTATTTCATCTTTTGTTTTTTCTCGCCAGATTACACTTACACTACAATATCTTTCCAATTTATCACTATCTGCTGTTTGTCCTTGTCTGTTTAGTTGTGCTCCCGCTAACACAGGAATATTAAGAGCACCTGCTACATTATTTTTTAAAAAATCAGCTTTTGCCCCTAATTCATTATACTGTTCGCTTGAAGATTTAGTGTTGCTTTTTATATAATCAAATACCAAAAATCCTAAATTGATTTTATGTTTAAGAATTTTTGCAGTAATAAGAATTTTATCATTTGTCCATTCAGGGTTATATATATGTACAAATTTTTGTTTCTTTAACCATTTTTTAGCTTCTTCTATTTGTTGCTCCTCACTTGTAGTATAATTGCCTGATTTAATTTTTTGCACTGGGATTTTAGTAAGATAAGCTAACATTCTCTCAAAAAATAATCTCGACTGCATTTCAGTATCAAAATAAGCAACTGGTATTCCATTTTGTAATTTATGTATAGCTTCATTCATCATAAACGCAGACTTGCCACGCTTCATTCTTGCTTGGAATAAAACTAATTCACCAGGCTCATAAGTAAAATACTTATTTATTGATGAATATTTCGATGGTATTCCATACATACCGTTAGGATTTCTCCTTTCTACAATTTCTTTCCATAATTCATCTACTATATCACCAAAAAGCACAATTGTTTCCGCAGTAATAAATTGAGTAATAACTTCATCTAAAGAATTGTATGCAAAATTACTTAATTTTGCAATATCATTATTATTTTCATCTAAACACACATCATCAATTTCCATTAACTTTTTATGGAGTTCTCTTTTAAAAGCTAATGCTACAACTATTTCTACTAATTTTTTATATTCTTCTACTGTATGTCTCGCAATATTTTTTGATTTTTCTATATAGTCATCTATTGACTCAATATTATACCTGCTTATTAAATTTTTAATTCCATTATGACTATTAATCTGTGTAAGTAAATTAAACGAGTCTATCTTAGTTACACCACTTTTGTATAATTCCTGAATAGCCCAATAAAAGGCCCCATTGTCTTTATGGTAAAAATGCGATGCAGACAAATAATCACTATGTAAAATAAAATCAGGATGTTGCAAAAGTGTTGCTATTATACCTGCTTCGGCTGATGTATCATATGGCAATTTGTTTTGCATAGAATACCTCCTCCCTCCTCCAATAATTCAGGATTTTCATAAATATTACCTAATACCTCAATCTCAAACCAATTATTTAAAAATCCTAAAGGAAATATTTCAAATCCTTTCGCTTTTACACAAAAAGCAGTTTCTTCTGGGATATAAACAACTTCCCCAATTACACCCTTCTTATCCGTTACAACTTTTACAATATCTGCCTCGTAAATTTCTTTTCCGTTTTTATCTCGTATCCCTGTGTATTGCATAAGTTCAACCTCTTTGGTTAGATTAATGTACTGTGCAGAACATCCACAATTACATAATTCACCAGTATTTCCAGTAATATATACATTACCTTGTAAATCTATCATATTAGGTCTATCTAATTCACACCCGCAAAACATTTGTTTTATTTTTTTATCCCACACTCTAAATTTTATCTCACGCATCATTACTCATCCTCCAAGTAGGCATATTCTACAAACCGTGCACCACAAACAGGGCAATAATTATAACCCTCCAATTGTGGATTAGATAACACAAAAGTTCTATGACAATTTGAACATTGCCACACAATACCAGTTACAAATTCTACTTGCATTAATATTGCTTCAGGTAACACTGATTTTATTATTGATTCTACTTCATCAATAGTACAACCTTTCTGATATAAAATCCTCCTTAATTGACTTTTGTCCATATTTATTCCTCCATTATTTTTAGTGGCTTTTTACCTGTCCCCAAACAAACTGGACAATCCATTAACTCAGCTCGATTATAAGGATCTGAAGAATCATCTTTTACATAAACCTTCCCTTTTCCTTCGCAATACTCACAAGCCTCATTTAATTCTCGAATAATTGATAAAGCATTATTATATTTCTGTATTTCTTCTTCATATTTTTGGGTAATTTCTTTAATTTTTTCATCTTTTTCGTCAATCAATTTATCTATCTTTTCTTGTATTTCTTTTATTGCTTGTATTAGATTTAACATCACTACCCCTCCAAAAAATTACAGCTCTATCCAACTATCTAAAAACTTTATTTCTAAGTTCCACCTAAGTTTTTTAGCTATCCACCACAACTCACTAATGCTAAAATCATATAATCCACTTTCTAAATCTTTTATTTGCTCTGGAGTAATTCCTAACTTTTCAGCAAGCTGTTCTACAGTTAAATCATTGTTTATTCTATACTCAAAAATTTTAACAGAAATATCATATAAAATATCATCTAATTCAAATCTTTCTTTTGTAAACTCATCAGCTAATTTATTAATCAATCCCCATGCGTTTTTTAGTTTTACTTTCTCATCCATTAATATCTCTCCCTTTAACTATCGTTTCCTAAAAGAATCTTAATAATATTTTTATATGTATTGATTTTTTCTTGTGATTCCTTTATTTGTTGTGTAAGTTTATTGTTTTCATCAACTAATTTATGCACTAATCCTTGTAATTCTTTTACTTGCTTTTGTTTTATTTCAAAAACTTCTTCTAAACTTCTTATATTGCCTTGTGTGTATTCTATAACATAAGAGTCCTTCAATGATTCGAGTATAATTTTCCGCACTTCTTGCATTAACTCTTTTTCTAATGAATCATCTTTAATAACCATTATTCCTCCTCCTTAAATTTTTATTTTGAGATAGGGGTATTACCCCCTATCCTAATCTTAAAATGGCAAATCCTCTCCATCAGAAGTAAAAGGATAATCACCAAAATCATTATTATTTACATTATTCTTAGGATTATTATCCTTTTTTCCATCTGCAAACTCTATATTGTCAGCTAAAACTTCCATTGCAAAGTGTTTTTTGCCCGACTGGTCTACCCAAGTTCTTGTTTGTAAACTCCCCATAACAACTATTTTAGTTCCTTTGGGGACATATTTATCTATAAATTCAGCCGTTTTACCCCAAGCTACAACAGGTATAAAATCAGTAAGATAATTGCCTTTATTATCTTTTCTGTTGCTACTAACTGCTAATGTAAAATTTATAACTGATGTTCCAGATGGCAATTTCTTTAAAATTGGTTCTCTAGTTGTACGTCCTATCAAAATTACATGATTTCTTATACTCAATAAAATTACCTCCTAAATATTAATACTTTGTAATTCTTCTAAAACTTTTCTTGCTACTTCTATGTCTTTAATGCTATTATAGTTGGCACTGCTGTGATGTTTTTTAATGGCTTCTATCACAGCTTCTCTATTTACTTTTGCTATAGTAGTTGCTAATTCATGAATTTCTTGCAAAACATCTTTTAGTTCTTCTTCTTCGTCAAAAATATTTTCTTCTTTAATGCTTAACCTGTCAGCTTCTACCCCATCTTTCATTGAATTAACAACCTTATCAAATAAGGCAAATGTTGGATTTTCTACCACTTCATTTTTCTTTAATACATCACTTCTGCTTTTTATTATGACTGCATATCTTTTGTTGGTTTTTTCGTCGAAAACTAACCTAATTATAAAATCTACAGCATACTTTGTCCCTTTTTCTGCATCAAATATGTATTCACCAGTTTTAACCACGCTACCATCTGGTTTAGTTTCTGATATTTCTTTTTCTCTTGCTATCAATATAATATTCTGTGGTAAATTTTTTAATCTTAACATCATATTTTTATAAATTTTCTTCATGTCTGCCCAATCTTTCATATTGAATGCTTCAATCTCTGTTTCGTTTCTATCCTCTATTGCTTTACCTCTTTTTATCGCTAAATTATCTTTGTATTCCAACCTCTGTGCTTGAATATTATCCCAAATATCCGATATATTATCTACCACAAATGTTTCATACTGTTCACGCCCTTCTGGTGTCTCTAAATAATCGATAGCTTTATTAAGCTCTTTAATGCTTGCAGTTTTTAATCCTTCATCATCTACCCAGTAATCAAACTCAAATCCCTTCCTACCTTCAAATAAATCCGTACCATTTTCAGTATCAAACACTAATGTTTTACCAGGAGTTGCTTGAAGCGAAAAATGAGTTTTGCCTGTGCCTGCGTCTCCAAACAATAAAATTTTTAACGGCTTTTTTCTTACTGCACTTGCTTTTTTAATTCCCACTAAAAATTACCTCCTTATAAATTATTTAAAATTACTCGCAAATCATCTCTTTTAATATAAGTTTCAATATCTTTAATGCGAATTTTTATTAAGGAAGATACCGCTACATCATCTGACATTTCTAAAAAATAATCATTAGGTTTTATATATGCACTGTATGTATCTTCCTCTATAGAGAATGTTTCTATTTGATGTTTTGTTAATACCACGCTACCACCTCCTATACCATTATTATTATAATTTGTACTTATTAAATAAAACTACTCTTTTATTGAATTATTTGTAGCTTAACTTTCCAAAGCTTTTTTAATTCGAAAAATCATATTTAACAAAGTCAATCTATACGATAATGTCCCTTCACTTGGGAAAATTTTATCATATTCAGTATAAAGTTTTGCTAATGTTTGTACCAAAAATTTGTTTCGATCTGTAACTATATAAGTATCAGCAACTTCGTGATATCTATCATTATAATTATTATTTATTAATTTGCTTTCAGGTTTATCTAAAATAGCAAACTTATCATAATAATAAGATTCATCTTCTATTTTTTTAATTGTGTTTTCATCTAAAATACCTTGTTCGACACCATATCTATAATCATACTCGATAATATCAGCCATTGGGTACAATCTTTGCAATTTTTTATCATAATTATTAACACTAATCATTGATACCATCTGTTTTGCTTTATAACCAATATTAAAAGGCAATACCCCATCAAAGATTATTAAATCAAAACAATCAGAAACATAATCTCTGCTTCTCAATGTTTCAGCATTAAAAATTTGGGTTTTTGTATGCTCATTGTCTCGATATTCAATAATTATATATTCTTTAGATATTCGTAGAAAAACATTATCTCTATCTGGGAAATCTTTGTCTTTAACTATTACAGATATTTTATTTGCTAAATAGTCTATTTTTGAATCAAAACTCACATATAAAACATTTGATAGTCTATTTTTTATTATCTTTTGCGCAACTCCATATGTTCGTCCTAAACCTGTAGCCCAATTACAAATAATTGTTGGATTATTATTATAAACTAATTCTTCTAAATGTTTATATAATCTTTGTTCCGCTATAGTACAATCTCCTCCTTAATCATTATTTATATTGTTTACTATTATCATTTAAGTTTACCACTTTATTACTGCCTCATATCACCTCCTCGATAAATATTATAGCATATTTTCTTAGTTTGTCAAGATATTTTTTGTTAAAAGACTTTCTGATAGAGTTCCTCTAAAATACTCTAATTTTAGTATTAATCGACGCTTCTCTTCCTCTAACCTATGTATTTTTTCTTCTAAAAGCATTAACAACAACATTTTATCATACCAATCAAGTTTTAACATTCATACACCTCCACACTTTGTACCTTTTAGATATTTTCTTATCTAAGAATTTCTTTTAGTTCTATTCTAACTTCTTCCTTCATTTCATTTAATTCTACCTCTAAATCTCTCGCTGCTTTTATAGCAATATTACCTAATTCATTAAATATTTTCGTTCCAAAACGTCTAATAGCTTCTTTATTGAATGCAATACCATTAGTATTAATTTGTAAATAATATTTGTCGGGGGATTCCTGAATTATATTAATACCTATATTATATGCATCATTACCCCTATATTTAGCAAACGCTTCTAATTGTTCTTTTGCCTTCTTTTTAATCAAATATTCCTCTATTTTTGTCATCCTTCATTCCTCCTTATTTACCTATCCAAAACTCATAACCAGTTTTTTCTATCAAATTAAGCAATTCAATATATTCATCCTCCGTCATGATATGCCCATTTTTAATAGCTATATCTGTATGTCCATGATGCTTATACCATGAAAAATAGTATATATCATGTATTTCCTCAAACATTTCTTCTGAATTATTAAGCCAATAATGAATTACAATAGCAAAAGCTTGATCCCAATGATAAAATAAATTCACAATCAAATAACCATCTCTTAATTCATACCCTATTTGCCACTTATCAGACATCTCAACATCATAAAAATAACATCTAATTAAGTCATCTGCACCATTCCAATTATTAAAATTAAATTTTCCACCAATAAACATAGATTTAGGTAAATCACCCATTGGATATTTAGCTCTCATATATTCAAATTGTTCTTTCCTTAATTTTTCTAATATTTCTTTTGTTATCATCATTATTTTAACACCTCTCTCATTTTTTTATTTAATCTTTTTCACTATATACTTTGCTTAAATAAACTGTTCTTTCAAAATTACCACGCGTTGTGAATATTGTCATTGTAAATACAAAATTATCTTCATCTTCTCTTAAAATTTTAAAATTACTATACAATTTTGGTAATGTAACTCCTCCACGATTACCAAAAATATCGTACACAATAAAACTTTCGCCATTTTTTATCCTTTCAACATATCTATTAAAACTCTCTGTTTTAAATACTCTAACCTGATAATCTGTCTTGTTGTGATTATTTATATGGATTTCTATAATATAATCCATAACACATACCTCCAATTGTGTTCTTTTCTTATATAATACATTACCTTTGAAAAATATTATAAAAACAAGGCGCTCAACAAGGTTTTTCAAGAACCCCTGAGTAGTTGCTGTGAGCGCCTTTTACAACTTAGACTACCACATAATCATATCTTGGATTATTCAATATTTCTAACATTGCTTCATATGGGGTTTTCCCTATTGTATTAAGTATCGATTTAAATACGCTTGGCGATTGTCCACTTGCTAATTGTACTCCTTTATATTCTGATGTGACTTGGAATGAATCTCTTCTACTATCTACTTGCCAAAATACTATATTTGGTATTTCATATCCTGCTCTGTTATATATTTCTTTCATTGTATCGTAAAATGTCATTTTACCATAATCCTCAGTAGCATCATCAAATTGCATATCTGATATAATGATTAATGATTTTGGTATATCTTCTTGTGTTAATTTATGCTTAATAGCAGTACCTAAAATTAATTTTAATGCAGCTTCTAAATTTGTATTTCCTACAATTTCTGGCACACACTTCAATTTTTCATATAATGTATCACCTTTTATTTCTACAAATGAAGGTTCAGAAGAGAACGTCATAAATTTGTTGCGCCATATACCTTTATTCCTTTCAGCAAAGTATATCGCTAATCCTACCGATGTTGCCATTGGTCTACCTATCATACTACCTGAAGTGTCTGCCATTACCAATACATTATGTTCGCCATCTATATAGTTCGGTAGTGCTTTCCATTGTTCTTCTAATACTGGGTCATACTTTATATATGCTAAATCAAACCCTTCATCACACATTCTTTCTAATATATCGTAAGGATATAAGGTAGATGAATTTATTTTTTCTTTTCCCTGCTTAACATTTTCAATAAACTCATCAAATCTGTTAGGGTCATGTCTATAGAAAGCATTTCTATATATCGTCATAGCTCTTGAAGGAACAGATGAGTAATTTATTTTATCCCATTCGTTAGCCGTCATCTTTCTTTCTACTACATCTATATATTTCCTAAGCTCTGACAATATTTTTCTATATTGTTTTTCACTTAATCCTAAATTTTTGGCGGTTAATTTACCTAATACTCTTGATTCTTGTGAGCTTGTGTTTACTGACTTTAACCATTTCCCTAACAAGCTTACTGGTTTATTATTAGCCACGCTTTCTAAGTCTTCTTGCAACTGTCTTTTTATGAATTCCCACATGCTTTTTTCTACTGGGGTACCTATTAGGGTATATAAGTCATCCCATCTGCCATAAAAAGGTATATTATACAGGTTTTTTATCACTATTTCTGGACGAACATTAGCTAAGTATTTTAAAATTACTCTAAACACTCTTCTTTCACCAAGACCACCTCTAATATCTCTTGCGTAAAATGCCATTTTAGTTGCCAACAACTTATCTTCTGCAAATGCTTTTATAAATTTTGCCTCTATCTCACTCTCTGCCCTATTTCTTAAAGCCCCTATTTCGCCAAATAAATCTAATAAAGCACTGTTTGTACTTTTTAATGCTATTGCCTCATTTTCTGTAGCGGTAAAATTATTTTCCGTCTTTAATGCATTAATAAATCTTTCACTCATAATATCCCTCCTCGATACTTTTAATCATTATTATTATACTGTTTATGCTGTAAGTATCGAAACTGACTCCAAAGTCAGTAACTCATAAGTTAGATAACTTAACGAGACACCAGAATATAAGCTTAGCAAGCTTATCCTTGTTATTTGCTGTTAGTGTCTCTCATTACAAGACGCTTGTAAGTACAAGATCCTCAATCTTACCTCTGAAGAATATTTGCTGTTAGCGCCTTATCCGCTCTAATTAAAATATTTTAAAATATTGCTGTACGCATCTTATTTTTAACAAGATACAAATTACAATTTCTATTTTGTATTTATATCATTAGTAAAAGTAGTATGCAATGTGTTCTCTTACATTTTTATTATACCATATATTTTTATTTTGTCAATACCTTTTTCAAAAATTTTTATTATTTTTATTTGTAATTTTATATTAACACTAAATTTTTATTTTGTCAATACCACTTCAAAATTTTTTTTGGAATAATACATCAATGATTTTATTCTTCATTTCATCATTTATAAGACTTCCTGCTGCCTGTGGATGTCCCCCACCACCATATATTTTTGCAAATTCACTTAAATCAATATTGCCTTTATTTGTTCTATAACTAATTGCTTTATCCGTATTCACAATCGCAACAAAATCTAATTCAGGATGTAACTCCATTAGTTTGTTTCCTAATTCCGATATGTATCTTTCAGCAAACACAATTCCTACTTTATATTCACTTATATTTCTAACAACTAAATTTTTATTTTTACTATCTATATAATCATCAATCTTCTCTTGTTCTAATTCTAATAAAAAATTCAATTTATCATTTATTACAAATTTACCATTTAATAATTGTCTTACAAACTCATCAATAAATCTTTCCCTACCCAAAATATACAATAAATCATTCAATTGTTTTGCTAAAATATTATCAATTTCTACCCATTCCCAAGTATCATATTCTCGAATCACTCCAATAAAATCAGTTAGAATGTGTAAAAATTCAAATTTTTTAAAATAACCTGAATTAACTAAATAATCCAAAAATAAATATGCCCCACACACTTTTATATGTATATCAATCCCAAAATCGATCGCTAAAGTCTCATATACGTGCGCCCATTTATATTTATTTAAAAAGTTTACCGTTTTATGATGGTCTAACAAAACCACTTTATCACTATATTTATCAAGCTTTTCTGCTATTTCCTCATTTACTGATATGTCCGTTATGAATACTTTATCATAATTATTAATTACTTTCAAAAAATCATTAACTTTGTCATTTATATTATTATAATCACAAAATTCTATTTCCACATCAATATTATTTACCATACTCACTATTTTCCCCAATATTGCACAACCAACGCCATCCAAATCAGTGTGGGTAAAAAGTTTCACTTTGGTAGGCATTTTCCCTTCTAATTCTTTATCAGTTTGCGTTTCCGTAATTACCACTTTACCATCTCCTTTGAAATTTATTTCTATTATTAAAGCACAAAAACAAAAAAGAAAAATCTAATTTTCGTTTGCTTTTCCAAAAATATCTACACTCACATACCCAACTCTTCCGCTTTTAATTATTGTTACATTTAATACTTCTACCCCTTCTTCAAACATCTGACTTGCAATTTTTTGTAAATATTCCCCAATCTCATCTTGTTTAATGAGACAATTATTTTTCTTCCATATAATCACAATCAACACCCCACATTTACCATAACAGTTTTTACTTAACAATTCTTTTTGATTATTTTGTCTATCATTGTAAAAATACCTAAATTGTACAGTAAAGTATAATAAAAAGTTCTAAAAGCCACACCTAATCGTTCGATATGCCCACTTACCATTGCCTCGACCATTTCTTTAGGTAATTCTTCGTAAATAATCTCATATCTACCCTCTGTCGGATAAATCTTATATTCTGTACCCGTAAAAATTCCATAAAAGGTAAAAACTATTTTATCTTTACTCATTTTTGTACATTTCCTTTCCCTCTTTAAAACATTTGTACGTTTCATAAATAGATTCCAACAATCCAAGCTCACGTTTTACAGTGCGATATGCCCTTCTAGCATCTACAACTTCAGCATCAGATGTATATTTTTTACCAAAAATTACAATATTTTCTTTATATTCTCTTTCTGCACGCTCTAACCAGCTTTCAATGTACTCAAACTCATCTCTTGCTTTTTGCAACTCCTTTAAAAGAAATTGCTCAAACCTATCCATTAACATCCCCTCTGTTATTTTGATGCAATTCATATAGTTGTGCTTCTAACTCGCTTATCTTACCCGCCGTAAATGAGGCACATAACATAAATCCTATCAAAGCTGATATAGTACCATACAATATTATTACTATTACTAACCACATAATATCATCTCCAATCTCTATTATGATGATTTCCTGTTCCTGAAGAAAAAATCACATATGCCCACACTAAAAAGAAAATTATTACAAAGAAAACGCCAATTTTAAATAACATATCAATCCCTCCCATAAATTATTACCTCAACCTTTCTTCTGCCCCACTGCTTAGCTAAATCAACATCTGATACATACACATCAAGTTTTCCTTCTGTTATAGCGCCCCCTCTATCTTCAACAACAAACTCAATATTATTCCTACCCACAAACTCTTCAAAAGCTGGTATTTTAATTCTTGTACCAAATGGTATGCTTCTACTTGCTGCAACAGTTCGATACTCTCTTGCTCTTGTCCCGCTTGCTGTTATACCATAATATTTATCATCAGGAGATTTACCACATTCATTTAAGGTATATGCGGTAACCTCCATAATAACTACTTTATATTGCTGTTCTTCTTCTTTTTTGATGTTATTATTATTTAAACTTGCATTTTTTTGAGTTTTAACTGTATTATTATTATTATTATCTTTTATTTTTGCAATTTTTTCTTTGTAAATTTCATTATTTTTCAATAAAATTGTACTTTTATTAGAAGTATGTATTGGTGTTATTATTAATATTATGAGTAACACAATAAAGAAAATTAATCGATAAAAACTCATATACTACCCCTCCATTTATCTTTTTAGTTCCTTTTTTATAACATAATAACACCTCGCAATTACAAATTTCTGTTATTTTAATAATTGGAAACCAGTAAATTTGTCATTAATTTATCAATATTTCTATATAATTCATCTAAGGTACCATTATTATATATTATAGGGAATTCCAAATGTGCAACTCCATTTTCACTTTCATTATAAAGTAAAGTTCTATCACAAAAGCCATCTCTTTTAATTAGCCTATCAATCCTTATATCTTCATTTGCTTCAATACGTATTACTATAAAACCTTTCCTTTGTAAAGCCTCAAATTCATTCATACGTCTTAAATCATCAATTACAACTGGCGAATCTAATTCTATGTATTCTATCCTATGAAGTGTGTATTTTACCCATACATCTTGATCTATTTCTCTCATTTTTTCACCGATTTGTTGTAACAATTTCCTATTTTTTTCTTGCACAAAAAAATATTTTTTTGCAATATCTTTTATTCCATCAGCAAAACTAATTCGTTTATACCTATACTTTTGTTCCAAATACTGGGCAACTGTAGTTTTTCCTGCACCTGCCCAGCCTGTTAATGCTATATGCATAATACCATCCTCCTTGTTTTTTATTTTTTTACCCTTTCCTCGTTTCCCCTATTTAATAAATAAAATTATTTCTATATTCTACAATTATTTTTTCTAAAGGATATTCTGTATATTTGCTATGTAATTCCAATAATTCCTCATAATTAATAAATGTCTCTCTTATTAACTTTAAAGTTGATTTATAAATTGGATATAAAAACATCTCTTCTAATTTGTGTATAAGCTCGTCCTCTTCTCTTGTTTGAGACAATTCTTGTGGTGTAATATTCTGTCCTCTGCCTTGTTGAATTTGGTATATTCGATAGTTGTACAAAGCTTTTAATATCCATCCGTTATTTTCGTAAAATCTTTCAATGAATTCTTCCTCTCTTTCGGAAGTATTGCATAAAATCTCGTACCACCTCTCCATATATTTACTCCTTAATTGTGGTTTTTTAAAGATTTTTCCCTCCATATTTATAACCTCCATTCATATTTTTTATTTTTTGTGATTAAAAATAAATTATTGTCATTTAATTTTATTATATATTTCTTGTGATGAAATGTCAATAAAAAATTTGCGTATTTTTTTGAAATTAGTTATAATAATATTATCAAAAACAGAAGGGAGTTTTTAAAATGACTCTTGGTGAAAAGATTAGAAAAGCACGTATGAATAAAGGTTTAAATCAAAAACAATTAGCACAACTTTTAGGTATATCACATTCTACCCTTAATAAGTACGAAAGCAACACAATAAAACTAGATATAGATAAATTGCAAAAAATTGCTACTGTTTTAGGAGTACCAATACAATATTTTTTTGAAAATGAAACACCTAACTTTTCAAATGTTAAAGAAGTAGAAATGGTTATATTACCTATTCTAGGCAATATTCGTGCAGGACAACCCTTATTTGCCGAAGAACACTTACAAGGGTATATGCCATTTCCAAAAGAAATGTTAAGTGTTGGATATGAACACTTCCTTTTAAAAGCAGAAGGCGATAGTATGATAGGAGATGGCATAGAGGATGGTGATATTGTACTCATAAGAGTGCAAAATTATGTAGATTATAATGGGCAAATAGTTGCTGTTATAATCGATGGGAATGAAACTTGCTTAAAACATCTATATCATCCTGAAAATTCTGATATGGTTATTCTGCGTTCTTCTAACCCTGCTTATTCTGACATCGTACACCCTGCTAACGATATAATCATTAATGGTGTTTATATGGGTGTATTCAAAAAACCTAAAAAATAGCGTTTGCACTATGTATTTGAGGGAACTGCCTTCTAAACATATTCCCTCAATCTAGTACGATATAAGTAAACACTTTGTGTTGTAACCTCTATTCCAAATCTTTTTAAAATGTTCGCCATATCCTTATGCTTTAAATCTTTAAAAGACTTTATATCATATTTCTTCATGTATCTTCTTATATAATCTATCATACCACTCCTAAAAATATTTTTAGGATTTAGGTATGGATTCCCATACATTTCCGCTATCTTTTTTAACCTATTTCTAATTATTTGATGACTTACTTTTTCGGTTGGAACTCGTTCACTTACTATAGGTCTTAACACATAAGGAGTATTTTGTAATAAAAATACACCATTAGTTATATCAGAAACTCTGTAATACTCAAATTGATTTATCGCCTTGTTAATAAGTCTCATAGTGTCTGGATGCACAATGATTCTTCTTTTTGTTCCATCATTACGTCTTAAAGTAAGGATATTATCCATAAAATTGCAATCATCTACCCTTAGATTAATTAATTCTTCTAAATTTTCTCCCATTACTCCCTCAAACAACAGCGCAAATATAACCGCATCTTGTGCATTCACACACATATTAATTATTTGTTGTAATTCTTCTCTATCGATATATCTATATTTTCTATCAATACCATGTTCGTACTTTTTTAAATTTTCTAATGTGGGATTAATTAATCTCACATAATTAATTCCTGCTGGATTTCCTATATATCCTTCTTGTATGCAAAAATCAACATATTTTGCCAATACGACCAAAGCAGTTGCTATATATTGTGCAGAAGTGCTACCAAATGAATATAATAAATCATCTAATTCCTCCAAATTAAACTGATATAAGTCTTTTTGTAATTCTTTTTCTTTCGGAGCTGTCTTTTTAAAAACATTTCTATATGTTAATCTTGTTGATTCAGGGTATTGTTCTAAAAATCTTTCTTTTAATTCTTGATTATACAATTCCATATTATCCCTCCTTTACTATTTTATCTATAAAATATTTACTAATATTTTCAATAACTTTAATAGTTAATCTATCGTTAAATAATCCTATTATTTCCCAGTCAGGGTTTTTTATAGAAAAATCTATTTTTTCTAAAGTTTTTCTTAATTTTTCCTTCCATCGAGAATCTTCCCTTAATTTTGCTAATAATGCTACATAGCCAATAAAAGTATAGTTGTGATTTATTACACTTTTTTGTTTGACCTTAATGTAGTTATCTAAAAACTCATCTGGATATAAGCCAATTATCTCATTAAATCCTTCTATCAAATAATCAGTTATTTGATTAGCTTCTCTTTGTGTTTTTATATCAACAAAATGATATTTTATAGCTTGAGCTAATACCTCAAATTCAACAAGAGCTTGATTGAATTGTATTAATCTTCCATTAGTTGTTATTTTACCCTTTAAATCACAATTTGGGCTCTCATTAATCTTGCGCACAATAGCATTTTCTAACGTTTCTTTATAGGCTTCAATATGTTTTTTAGCAATTTTATTTTTCTTGTCTTCCTGCACAATAAATCTTCTTGCTTTTTCAATATCAAAATTTGTTATATTGACTGCTGTTATATATTGTACTTCTGGATTTATCATAACTGCATTTATCATTCCTAAACTTCTGTGAAAACCATCCAATATATCAATTTCACCCCTATATACTGTTAAAGTTCTATTTTTTTTATCATATTCAAATTCTTCCTCCCCATTCTTGAGTATATTAAATGTTATAGCATTTGTTATGAATAACCCTTTTAATATCTCTTCTTCTATTTCTTTGACTGATTTCCAATTTACATTAATCATTTCTATTACGCTATTGCGAATTCTTCTTGCTATTGTATTACGTTGTGTCTCTTTATTATACGTCACTACAAAACTATCATATAATTCTTTTATTTTTTGTGCTGTTAATGTTGTTATATAATAATCATCATTTACCTTAATTACATCTTTAAAAATAACTGGAAAACTTTCTTTTTCCTCTGTTATATATTGGAATTTTTCTCCTTCTTTAATTTCTTCATCAGTAAAATATCTTTCAATATTTACAATTGATTCATTTGTAACCTGATAAAATGCTGAAGTAACAACATACAATATTGCTCTATCTAATGTCTCAAGGGGTGTAATACCCATCAGTATTTTCTTAGTATATCCCCTCGGAATACCTCTTTTCATTAATAAGTTTGTTACCTCTTCCAAAACTTTATTGTTTTTCCCATATATTTTTATCATAACATTAAGGTTATTATACAATTCTCGTGGCTCAACTTTCATGTGTGATTCCTCCTTTTTAACTATATTATATTAATAATATATGTATTTGTCAACACTTTTATTTTGCTTTTTCTATTAAATGAAAAAGTCTTTCGATATGATAAGGTGCTCTATTTTTCTTTACTATATCTGCCCTATCATGATTATATATATATTTAAACACTTTATCTAAACTGTCGAATTTTAATTTTTGGTTACCTCTATTTTTTTGTATATGAAATCTTATTTTTTCACTGTTATTACTATAATGCCTTAATAGATAATAATTCCCCTTATTGATAACATACCATTCAGAATATTTAGATGTCACTAATAAAGAATTGTCATATAAAACTCTCACTTTATACCCATATTGTTCTACAAGATTAATTACTTCCTCCTCTATATTATTCATCATCATCATTTATTTCACCTCTTTTTGTTTTTGCTGGCTTTATTTCTTCAACCTTAGTATTATAATTTTTTAACATTTTTTTAATATCACTTATTTTGTATTTCTGCTCCGAATAAATATAGCATTTAATAGTATGCTCGTTGTCTATTTGACAATATATATCACCTTTTATATTATTTTTTTTGTTAAGAATATCAATAATTTTATCCAAATCCCTAATTTTTGCTTCTTTTTCAAGTTCTATCGATACAGCAAAATTCATATTTTTATTTACCTCCTTCCTGTTATTACGCTATCAGTCCTTTTTGTATAAGAATGGCTTTATTAATTTTTTCCATTGTTTGATATGTACATTGTCCTATCTTTTTAATCAACATTGTTTTATCTATTGTGGTGTCTTGCTCTACCAGCGCAACAGAAGGTTTTAATAATCCACATTCAATCCCAATATATACATGCACTGGTAAATTGTTTTTATTAATATTGCTTGTGATTGGTATCACATTAACAGTAGGGCTATGTTCATTATTTTTATCATTACTCACTATTATTACGGGTCTTATACCACTTTGTATAGACCCTTCTCTTTTCCCTAAATTAGCTAACCATATCTCACCCCTTTTCATAACACACACCTCCTCCTCATATTTTTATCTTCTGTTATTATTATATTCAATTCTTATGTATTCTATACATCAGAGGGGGAATATTTTTATTATTATTTTGTGAGAGGGTATTTTACCCTCTCACTTTAACTTTCTATCTCTTCCAAATCCTCTAAATCAATATGTTCTATTTCTTCCGTTTTTCCATCGGCATAATACACTCTGTATCCTTCTTTGGGTGCTCCGTAAGTACGTCCTGTTCTTTCCCATTTAATTTTTACCTTATCAGAATTTACCATAATTAACATGCCATAATCTTCTCCTAAATTTCCTAATGGTGAATGGTAGTACCTGTAAACTTTAACATTTAAAGGCTCTGGTTCTAACACTGTTATATAAGCACTACCTCGATAACCACATGGTTGATATAAGTCAAATACATAATATTGTTCACCTTCTTGTAGTGGTTTTAAAATTGTAGTTCTTTTTTCGGTCTCTACTATCTTTGCTGTTATAGGGAATTCTATATATTCTCTATTATTATCATCTGTTTTTATTAATTTTGAAGAAACCCACAACCTAAAACTTGTTCTTCCGTGAGTTTCATACCCAAAATCAATATAATAAAACTTTTTGCCTTCAACTTCTTTAGTGCTAACATAATATTCTCTCATTTATCATCACCCTCCTCATCATCAACATCTAATAATTCCATAATTTCTTCATCTGGCAAGCTTAAAAGTTTTAGAATTTCTTCCTCTGATAAATTATTAATAATTTCTTCAATATATTTAATATCTATACGTCCTTTGAATTCCTTTATATCGCCCATTTAAACACCTCCTGTTATATTATATCATCATAATTTGTATTTGTCAATATTTTTTATAAAATGCGGTTTTTATGGGAAAACCGCAAAACCCTTAGAAGTTATTTATTTTTAACTTTTTGCAAAATTTCATTTGTATCAATATCCGCTTCTTTACACAGAGCTACTGCTGATTGAAATGCTTTGATAACTTCTTCAGAATTAAGTACATCAAACATTGTTTTCCCTTTATTATGCTCCAACCTTGCTCGTACATTTATATGATGTTTATATAACATTTCATCATACAATTTACTCCATGCTGTAACATAATTACCATTATATTTTATGTTTGCTAATTTTCTAATTAATTTGTTTATAGCTTCTCTTTCATGCCAACTAGAAATACCCTTTGCTAATAACAAGTTTTCCTTGAGAGATTCTTCAGCTTGTATTTTAAATCTGTTATAATATTTGTATATCTCATTAATAGCCTCAATGCGCTCTTCTAAACTCTCTGCTTTAATGCCTCTCAAAAGCAATCTATCTTCTTCTGTTATATCACGTAATTTTTGTTCTTCTGTTGCTAAATTTTCTACATCTAAAAGATATGTTCTTACACGTTTGGCAATTTCTGAATCTCTTAATAACATTCCTACGCGTAACAAAGCCCGCCTTGTAAAAAGTCTTAACCCTCTATTTGGTATAATAACACTTTGATTGTCAATGGTAATTATTGTTTTTCCTTTTAAATTTTTTAAATCGACATTTTGTCGGTTTAAAAGATTTATTAATTCTGCTCTCGAATAGACTTTATACCCATCTTCTGTTAATTCGTCTAAATGACGATTCACAATTTTATCAATTGTTTTAGCATCAACTTCATAATAATCTGCAACCTGTTCAATGGTTAATAATTCAGTATTAGGCATTGTTACTACTTGCTTAACTTTATCTAATACCTCAAGTCTGTTAATTAACTGCTCTCTTAAATCTCTATTCTCTAACAATTCTTCTGATGTTATCATCAAATTACCTCCTTCTTGTTATTTTGAAATTTATATAATTCCAACTTCATAACAATTTATAACCATCTGTACAATCATTAATTATGTGTTAGGTAAAATAACGGTTTTATTTGGGAACCACAAAACCCTTAAAATTAAGCTGTTATGTAACCCCATTCTTTGAGCTTGTCATTATCATTTTTTATTAATATCAATAATTTATTTATAAACTCAAATATATCATCACCATCTGGATTAAATCTTAAAATTTTATACCCTGCATTAATTAAATCTTGTTCTCTTTTAATTTCATATTTTTTATTTCTATCTTTATGTCCTAATTCATCACATTCAATAATAATATGTCTATTTATTAGGAAATCCACTCTATAGTTTAAAACCTTTACTTCTCTTTCTATTTTACATATATTATGTAAAACATTAGAAAGTTTATTATAAAAATCATTTTGCTTATATAATTGATTATTTTGATATATTATTAAATTTATCTCTTGTTGTGTACAACCTATAATACGTAATAATAACTCTTGTCTTTGTGGTAATGCCGATGATAATTTACATATTTCCATAATACCTTCTTTTGAATATAATAATGTATTATAATATTTACCATCACTACTTTTTAATTTGTACATAACTGAAAATTTATCTAATCTTTCTTTATTTCTACTATGTATATTATCTATAGCTTTCTGGGGATTACTATATTGCAATGCTTGCCCAATTTGCTCCCTTGTCATATATATATTATTATCTTGGTCTCTATAAAAATCACACTTAACACCTAAAAACTCTTCGCTTTTAACTAACTCTAATTTAATTTCATCCATTAAACTATCTACCTCCACAATTTTATTGTTTATTATTGTTATTATTTGCATTTATTCATGGACTCATAACTATACCTCCTTCGCTGTTATGAAAAATTATAATCTTATTGGCATAACTAAATATTGATAATCTTCATTGGTACTATCTTTAAATATAGCAGGAGAATTTGAATTTATAATATTTATAAGCACTTCATTACCCTTAATCCTTTTTAAATAATCAAGAATATAAGTCACCCTAAAACCTATTTCTACTTTATCTCCTGTTATTTTTGCTGACATATTCTCAATTAAACTTATAGTTCCTTCATGAGAGTGTATGTAAATTTTACTATTTTCTGTTATGATTTTCACCATCGGCATTTCCTTTAATGAAGGAATAACCTCCATTCTTTTGAGTATATCTTCAAAATCTTTTTTATCAACTACTACCTTAGTATTAAATTCTTTTGGCAATACTGACTTATAATCAAAATATTTCCCATCTATCAAATATCCACTTACTTCAAATTCTTCTGTGTAGAATGATATGTTTTTGCTGTTATAGTAAACTTCTATATCTCCCTTGTATTTTGTTAACTTTATAACTTTATAAACTTTTTCTAATAGTTTAGCAGGTATTACTAATTGAGTATCTACACCAATATCGTTGTTTATCTTCGTTTTATGTAACACCATTCTATACCCGTCTGACGCTACTGCATTTATTGTATCATCTGTTATATCAAACAAAACTCCTTGCAATACTGGTCTTGCTGAATAGTGTCCTTTTTTATCCACTGCAAATATTATTTTATCTATTAGAGTCTGTAAATTTTCCGCTGTTATACTAAATACATTATCCATATCAACAACATGAATACTCAGAGGATACTCATCAGGACTTAAATTAATAGCCATTTCTATTTGAGAATTGTTATATTGTATTATAAGTCTGTTATTCCCTAAAAATATCTCTAAATCTGTATCAGGTAAAGTTTTTACTATATTTAACAATCCATTTAAATCAACTACAACTGCTCCATCTTCTGAGTCATTAGAAATAATAGTATAACTCACCATTATTTTTAAATCAGATGCAGTAAATTGTATTATTTTTCTATTTTCTACTGTTATAAGTACATTTTTTAAAATAGGAATTTTTTTACCCAACCCTTTTTTTACAATAGTTAAAGCTTTTTCTAATTCTTTTTTATTTACTTTAAACTTCATACTACTTCCTCCTTATCTTTAAAATATCGGAATTTCTTTAATAATATCTTTTAAATATTCTTTTATTTTAACCCTCCTCAACTAACTAACAAATCAATATTATTTTTATTTAAATTTATTCTGCTGTTATGTTGAATGTTATATATTGTCACATAATGTTTTAATAGAATCTTCTGCTCATTCTTAGGTATATTATTCTCATTCATTTTGTCAACAAAATTTTTTAAGTCTTGAATAAACTTATTAAAAGCTGTTATAGTCATAATATCTCCTCCTTTTGCATTATTATAAATCGTTATTCTTATAATGTCAATACTCTTTAGAAAAATTTTGCATAATTTTTTCTAAACCAATAATAATATCTTCATACCAGTCAGCTAAATCACTATATAAAAACTCATCTTTTTCCATATTTTTAAATATTTTATATTCTCTATCGTAAGACCTTAAAAGCTCTTGTAACTTTGCGATATTGTCAACCTTCTTCACCCAACTATGTAAATTCCACAATCTGTCAGAATACATACCCAATAACTTGTAATAATCATCTATAAGTGTTGGATATTGCGAATAATATTGCATAACATACAAAGCATCCTTTTTAATTCTGTTATATGTCTTTTTCAGGAAAGTCTCTACCATTTTTGCTGTTATACTATTATGCTCCATTGCTTTCCTCTCCTTTAAGTTTTTGTATCATTTCTTTTATTTTGTTGTATTGCATGAAATTGTAACTATATCTTATCTCATCAGGTTTCAAATACTGGGAAGACTTCGGTTGATAAAATTGCTTTTATTTTCATGGTAAGACCTCCTTCTGTTTTTTTATTTTGCTGTTATTATATCATTATAATTTTTGCTTATCAATAGTGGGTCAAAAATTTTTTTCAGTATTCTGTCCTCTGTTTCTTGGTATATAATACATGGCATTTGCTTTTCTTGCCTCATTCTTTCTAATTCAATCCTTGTTATTTCAATATTTTTCTTTGTCTCTCTATATATATAATAATCAAGCAATGTTAATTCATTGTCTGTTATTATATAACCTTCTTGTGTAAGTAATTGTCTAAATAATTCTGTTATAGCTTTAGTTTTATACTGTCTTTGTGTTACAAGATAATAATAACCGCTACTATCCATATAACAAAATATACTGTTATTATTATCTTGTTTAACACTAAATATAACCTCATGCTTATATTCATACTCTTTTTTAACTCTTTTAGCTTGCTCAATTTTGCTTTCTAATAACTGCAACTGTTCAGCTGTTATATGGTCTTTAAAAAATTTATTATTATTAATTTTATCTTTAATGATTAATAAATTATCATACTGAAATGGATACTGGACTTCCCTTTCAATTTTTGAAAGCATGTTGAGGAAGTCCTTTTCTAATTTTGCTTTAGCTCCTTCTAATTTCTCATTAAATTGTTTTTCGGGAGATTTGTAAGCTGATAGTTTAATACTCTTTTTGTTTTTTGCTTGTGTCTCTTGTATTTTTTGTTGGAATTCTATATTGTTTAATTCTGCTTGAATTATCTCTTTATCTTTCTCTGTTATAATATCAGTTTTCATTTCTCCTTCTTCATAATCTACAAATTCTTTTGTACCTTGTAATGTTTCTAAATCAAAAGTATATTTTATATCCACTCCTGAAATGGCTAAATAATTAGTATATAATGTTATTTTCATACCAATACCTCCTTATTATTTTAATGTAACTGCTAAAATACATGCCCATAAATAAATTGTAAACATTCCTAAAAGCAAAGTAAATAATTCACCTAACATACTTAAAATTTTCATTTTATTGCCCCTCCTTTCTGTCAAAAACTGCATTATACCAATCAATTATATTGTCTACAATTTCTATAAAATCTTTATCAAATGGATAGTTTTCCCAAAAATCCTCTTTGCTATCTAAATTGTATTTAGATATAATTTCAAGAAAATTGACACTTGCACTTTTAAATTCCTCAAAGGCATTAATAATTTCTTTATTCATCTTTATTCTCCTCCTTAAAATTATTATTTTTTGTTTTTTTTAATTCAAGGTGGATTAAATCCACCCTGAATTAGAGACTATTTTTTTAGCTAATTCAGTTTTTTCTTTATTCAATATTTTGCTTAATTTATAATACGTATGTTTGCTTATTAGTTTTATTTCTGTCGTATCATAGACATAATATTTAGAATTTTTACCTTTACCAATTTTAATAAGCGTTACTTCCACCATATAAAGCCCTCCTTTTAAGTTTTTATTTTAAATATATCATTATTCTTTTTATTTGTCAAGTGTTTTTTAAAAAAATACAACACTAATTCCCATCTGGCATGTTTACTGATAGGAATGTAAGAAATTTCTCCTATGTCTGATACAACATTCGCATAAACAAATCCATGAATATTTCCAACTTTTGTTACAACTGCATTGGGAATAATCCCTAATGCTTTTAATTTTTTATTTGTGCATGTCTCTAAAATCGTAATATTGTACTTTTGCTCCTTTTTAACTGACATTTTAATCCCTCCTTTTTGATTTCTAATTTAATTATATCATTATTTAAATTACTTGTCAATAAGAAAAATAAATTTTATATTTTTAAAATTTTCACACAATTTACGCTGTTATAAAAAAATAAGCAGGATTTTAATCCTGCAAATACTCTAAAACATCTATATGCACCGCCACTCCTTCTCTGTTATATACTCTATCATGTAGTTCTTCAGGAACCCAATCATGAATTCCTGTGGAACTCCATGAATAAGAAAAATAACCATCTTCATCCGCATAATCTCTGGTAGGTACGTAATATATTGTATCATAATTGCCGTATTCATTTTGTATTTCCACTTCCAACCAATCAGGGATTATTTCGCCATCATCATCCCGAATTGGTATAAGCCTAACTTGTATATCTTCTTTAAGTTGGTAATTTAAGCCTTCGTAATTGTCGGGTAAATTTTCAATAGCTCCTGAAAGCTTGTTCCAAGTGGTGTAAAATACAAAATCTTCATTAATCTTTTTAATCATTTTTTATTCCTCCTCCTTAAATTTTCTAATTTAATTATATCATTATTAAGTTTATTTGTCAAGAGAAAAAATAAAGTTTTTATATTTTAAATTTTCTAATAATTTTGCTGTTATATATTATATGAATAAATATCATTATTTTTTAGAATTATAAGACAATTTAAAACAAAAAAAATAAAGCAGGATTTTTTTAATCCTGCAATTCTATTTCTTCAATTGTAAAATGTGAGTGAGGATTTTTTTCTTTTAAGCCAAACAAATACTGTTCGGCTTTTTCTTTATTTTTGAAAACTTTAGTAACACTTGTAAAATGATAGCCTGGACACCATGGAGAATCACAAACTCCTGTTTCAATAACTAAATATGTTTTCATTTTAAAAATTCCTCCTTTAATTTTTTTTATTCTATCATAATTGTATCACTATTTTTGTTGTATGTCAAGAGCAAAATTGAAGTTTTTATATTTTAAATATTCTGAATAATTCAAGCTGTTATATATTGTTAAATAATAATAGTTTTCTGTTATAAATAAAAAAGCAGGCTTTAAACCTGCATTATAGCAAATATGTTTGCGATTTTATCAGTAATTTCAATGTTATATTTATAATTTTTTAATAAATATTCGATTGTATTTTTTTCTTCAGGAGGAGCAATTTTTAAAATATACTCTCCTCCTGCTGTTATAAGTTTGTCCTTTATCTTTATTAACTCTGTTTCTAATTCATCGATATGGAGATTTTTCCTAATCTCCATATCTTTTTTTACTAATTTATCTATCTCTTCATCATCCATTGAGGAGGCAAAAAATTCCTCCTCAAATGGTTTTATTTGGTGTTTATAAATTTTATTCAATTTTTCTAATTCTTTATTAAGTTGCAAATATCTTTTTTGCAGTTCTTTAAATTCTTTTTTATTCATTTAAACTCCTCCTTCATTTATTTTGTGATTTAATTATACCATTATTAATATGTTATGTCAAGAAAAAAAATAAAGTTTTTATATTAAAAATTTTAAAACAATTTAAACTGTTATAATATAAATTTTGGACTGTTATATATAAAAAAATCTCAAATTTTATTATTGTTGCTGTTATATTGCTTTTAAACTGTTATAATGTTATTTTTAAACTGTTATATTTTTTGTGAATATATCTATGTTTTCTTTGCTTTACTTTATGAAAGTAAATCATTATTTGATTTTTTAGAATTGTATGACAATTTATAATAATAAAATAAAGCTTTTATATTATTAATTCTTCTTCTTCAAAATCAATATTTAAAATTTGTGCTAAATAAAGTATAAAAAACATTTTTAAAATAATGCTCATGTCTTTTTTGGTGTTTAAAATAGCTTCTATAATTTGTATATCGTCATATTTATAATTACTTTTCCTTTTTATATTTTCTACTTTTTGTTGTATTTTTTTAAAAACATTTTTTATTTCTTCTTTTTTATAATTTTTTGTAATGAAATTATAAGCTTTTTGATAACTAACCATTTTATTATCCTCCTTTTTATAATTATTTTTTTTATTTGAGACTATAGAGGAGTAATTCCTCTATAGTCTTAGTAATCTCTTATACTCTTTCTTTAATTTGTTGTTGTTTTACTACTTCTATATATTCATATGTCATTTTTTTTGCAAAATCTTCAAGTATATTTTCTAATACCTTCCAAATTTTTTCTTTCTTTATTTTTTCCGTTTTTTCTACTTCTTCTTTCGAAATATAAACTTCTATATTTTCGTTATCCCATAAATAATGCAACCATGCTGTCGATAATCTTTTACTGTCTTTCTCTAAAAAAATATAAATATCATTTACTGAAATTTTTTTGTTAACATTTTTTATATCTTTTATAATTCTTTGTGTATTTATGTCATAAAAATTTAAATCACTAAATAAGCTCTCTCTAAGTGTAACAACAGTATCATTACTCCTTACCATCATCCCCTCAATATTTACTGTTAAATCTATCACTTGCATTTTAATTCCTCCTCTTAAATATTTTATTTTTTCTGATTATATTGTATCACTATTATTATATCATGTCAATAGATTTTTTTAAAAAACAAGAGGATTTTTTTTAATCCTCTTGTAAATTCATTAAAACATCTATATATAGTTGGGAAATAATTCCATTGTCCAAATCAGTGATAATCGTATATCTTATTATTCTTTTTTCTTCAAATTTCAGAAAAACTTCTACTACTTCTAAACTGTCTTTATCGTCCCAGTTATCGCAAATTTTTTGAGATGTATTTTTTATATTTTTTATTATGTCGTAAAACTCTTCTATAGTACACTTTTTTAATTCTCCATTCTCCTTGTAAAATTTTACATTTATCATTTTTACTCCTCCTTTTTTTGATTGATTCTATTATAATTATATCATTATTATTGTATCATGTCAATAGATTTTTTATATTTTTTTTATTATTTTTTGTATAATTATACGTAAAAGAGAATAATTATTAAGTAGAAGTGATTAACTCATGAATAAGTTCATGAATAAAATGTAACGATTAGACCATAACAATTGTTCTTATTCAATCATAACAATTTAAAAAAATAGTATAGAGTATTAATAATAATTTTCCATTGATAATAATTGTAAAATTGTAATGAGTACAATATTGAAATAAGATTAAAATTGAAATGAGTGTAAAATTTCTTCCGAAAAAGTCGTCGTGTTATGAGTATTAAAGTGTATCATTTTTTTAATACACTTTAATATCCTAAAAAATACCAAAATATAATTTACCATAATTTACCACAATGTATTATATAAAATTCAAATTTTAATATATTTTTATTAATTTACGCAATTGTATGAATTGTATACACAATTGTGGTGTATAAGTATATTTATATGCCGTTTCTAAGTCAAAAAATTTTATTCTATGCCATATATACCGCCATATTTTTAAAGGAAAAGATAACCAGCAAAGCCAAAAAGTTCCCAAGCTCATCATCTCACCTACCTACCTTAATTTTCCATCCGATTACCCTCAAATTTTTACAACCTATTTCTTTCCATTTTTACCAATTCAACAACCCAAATCCTTAATCGGACACTCCCGATTCAAATAGGCTTACTAATATACTTTTCTTTATGCGTATTTTCACAAAATTTTTTCCATTTTATTACGATTTCGTCATTTTTTCATATTACTAATACCATTTTAATCGGATTCTCCCGATTACACTTCACTATGCTAAAGTATAATCCTAAAAATAGCTTTTTAATATACTTTTATCGGTTTTCCCCGATTAAACCCATATTGCAATACAATTCAACCAGTCCAAAACCATATTACAAAGCCATCCAAAAGCAAAATTCAATCGGGCGTCGCCGATTGCGCTACGCACCGCCTCCCCTACCCTCATATATTGCGTCATTTTTACTTTTTTAACATAAAATGGAAGCGGCTTATATATACTTTAGCTTACTTTGCTATAATTAGTAACCACTATCTTAGAGAAATATTCTCATAATATACTCAAAAATATAATTATCCTTCTTACTATAGTATAATCTTTATTCTGAGTATAAACTTTCTAACAAAATATTCAGTATTACTAATTACCATATCAAGGTTGAAAGAAAGCAGTATTTTTAAGTTTATACTTCTACAAAAATAAATCAATTTTACTTTGTACTGAGCAGTTTATTAAATTATCAAAAAATTTATTAAAATTCTATTTGTATTATTATATATTATTATAACTAGTAAACATTTATATATAAAACATACTAAAATAATAAAAATACAATACAATAAATAAATACAAATTAAATTATTATTTTTTAGATTATATATTTTAAAATAATAATACTTTGATATATTTAACTAGATTCTAGATTAACTTAAATTGAAATAATAATTATTATGTTATACTAATTAAATATAAATAAACTAATTTATAATAATATTAAGATAAACATTAATATAAAATAATTTTTATTTTTATTTTATAAAATTATAATATATAAATTAAATAAAACTTATAATATAAAACAATAAAATAATAATTATACTTTATATTTTTAAAATAAAAACTTAATATATATTTTATATTTAATAACAATTATTATTTTATTATTTTATATACTAGAAATCTAGTATACACTAAATAATAATAATACTCAATATATTTATTAAATCTTTTATACTAAGAATAACTACTATACTTAGATTAGTAGTAACACTTAATATAAATAATAATATATAGTGCACAAAAGGTATTAAAGCTTTTTAATAATTAAAAATTTTCTGACAAATTTAATATTCTCTTTCTCTTATTGCACCAGTAATTGGAAATAAAAATAATAAAAAAATAGCATTAAAAATATAGGGTATACCCTATTATATTTCCAGTTTATCCCAACCTTGAAATGCAGTAAAATAGGGCATTTGAATATTTAGAAAATTCCAAAAATGACAATAGAGAAGAGTTAATTCAAGGGGTAATATATTTATACCTTTTAAAAATTATCTCTCGTCTAAAAGCCTCCTACAGAGAATTTTTTGTAGTTAAATTTCCTCTAATCCTTGATTTTGCTGTGTTTTTAATTTTAAACACAACAATTTTTAGACTAACATTATATTTATTTACAAATATTGCCTATTTTTATCCTTGAATAAGTTTTATTTTTTTTGTTATTTTAGGTGGGGTATACCCTAAAATATTATTTTTTTGAATTGCTTAAAAGTGGCTTTTTAATATACTTTTAGACAATTCACTAAAATTGCGTAAAAGTATATTACTAATATGCTCAAAATACAATTTCCAAATGTTAGGCGCTCAAATTTACCCTATAATCGTTTTTAAATTCATAGGTAATAGGATTATACCTCTAACGAAAAAACTCTGTTCTAAAAGGCTGCTACAGAAAATCATTATAATTTTTGAATGCATAATTTAGTCCAATTTTCACTAAAAGCTTTAGTTACCAAATAAACATTATCAATTGCAAAATACATATAAATCCTCCTTTTCAATAATTTTATTGAAGTTTCTTTACTTAAAGTATTAAAATTTATTGTTTTTTTATTTGTAAAAATTTAAAGAAATTTATGGTTTTTCATGATTTTTACCGAAAAATCTGTATTTTTCTCTAATTTTTTTATTATTTTTTATAAAAATTATTGATTTTATTAATGAATATTAATTTTTCCTTACAGTATATTTATAGTTGACAGTTTTCTTAATTATGCAAGTACAATTTCTAAAAAAGAAAAAAGGACTAACTTTTAGTCCTTTTTAAGGTGATTTAGTATTTCTCTTATTGTTGATGTACCGCTTTTTGCTATAGCTTCTAATAATTCTTCTTTGGAATATTTTTCTAAATCTTTGATTGATACTTGTTTTCCAAATACACTATATGATGGTTTAAGGGTAAGGTTTGTAAATTTGCCCACATAGTGTTGATAAGTTGTATTTATTTGTGAATGATGTAAGTGTTTTGAAGTAGCAACTATATCTCCTCCAGTAGCTTTATATACAATTGCTCCGCTTGCTGATTTAAGTGAATGTAATGTTATTCTTCTATCCTCGCCTATATTATTAGCTTTACAGAAATCTTTCAATGTTTTAACTAATGTCTTTTCGTTGATTTGGAATACTCTATTATCATTGGGGTTATTTTCTTGTTTGACTTGCAGTAGCCTATTATAAAATTCATCTGTAATTGGATTGTAATCATACTTACCGCCTTTATCTCTTACGCATATAGTCCACACCATTGTTCCTGATTTGTCTTGCTTTTGTTGTATATCATCCCAAGTCATAGAGAGTAAAGCTTCTTTTCTCAAAGCAGTAACTATTGCGGTTTCAAAAAACATTTTTTTTGTAATTGGTTTATAATATTCTTTTTCGCAAAATTCATATAATTTTTGCACTTCATCTTCTGTTAATGTCCCCCATGCTCTATCCTCTTTTTTGCCTTCTGGGAGTGGGTCAATATTCATAACATCGAGGTCAATATCTTTATTGATTTTGTATAAGTGTTTATAAAATGTTCTTAATGCTCCCATTTTTGAGTTGATGCTGCGTGGAGACAGTTGTTTATTGTTAAGCAAGTGATTTCTAAATAGTAATACATCATTGTAAGTAATGCTTAGTATTTCCTCCCATTTGATATTAGATGTTTTACCTAAGCAATACATTAAGAATTCCTCTATGTGGATTTTATAATTTTTTGCTGTGTTTTCGCTTTTGAGTTTTTTCTCTTCTAAAAATAGTTTTATTGCGCTATCAACACTATCTATTTTAAAACCTGTCACATTTTTTCTTGCTATTTCTAAAGCAGTCATTTGATATACCTCCTTAACAATCATGGTTTATAATTTTATTATACACCAAATTTCCTGTTTGTCAACAGATTAGAATAAAAATTTTTTATGAAAATTTTATGAAAAAGTATTGACAGAAAATTTAAAATGATATATAATATTAATAAAGATTTTTGGTTGTAAATGTTGACAAACTTATGGTTGTGTGATATAATTAAAGCGTGGGAAATTTTATTTTAGACGCAAATAAAAATAATAATGATAAGGAGGTGAATTGTGTGTATATTGACGAGAGATATTTTACCAAAAAGCGAACCAAACAAGAATTAAAATTATTGGGCAAGATATTGTTTTATATGGGTGCTATAGTCCCCTACTATGTTAATGATTATTGGTGGATATATATAAGATTATGGCATCCTTTGTCTTGGCTATTAGTGATTTGGATTTTTGTGTATTATATGTGTAAATCTACAAAAGAAGCCACACAGAAGGCACTCGAAGATATAAAAGAAATATTACCTACTAAAGAAAGAGTGAAATATAATTATTTCAAAGCGAGATAAAATAATGATTTTAAGGAGGAGGTTTATAAGAAATTAGGTAAATTATAATAATAATGATTGGAGGTAATTTATGTGGCAAGGGTTAAAATTGATATACACGATGATGAATATGAATGGAAAAATGTTTCCCTAACTGATGAGGATACAATTAGAGGTTTACTCAAGTATAGGTATATGTATGATGCGATGATACATAATGAAGTTGATACTGGTGGTATTAATGAGGAACTTGTCTGTTTGTATGCTGATTTAGACAGAATGATTGAAAGATGTAATTTCACAAAAAGACAAAAAGAAGTGTTGGATTTATATATGACTGGCTATAATGAACAAGATATTTCAGAGGAACTTAATTTAAGACCTGATGTTGTGGAAGGTATTATACGTAGTATTTGTAGAAAAATTAAGCGAGAAAATGATTTGGCTTGGAAGTATGATTTTGTTTACTGGAGCAAAGTAAAAACACCTGATAGGTGGAAACAATGCAGTAAGTGTAAAAGATGGTTGCCTGCTACTGAGGAGTTTTTTGGGAGACATCCTAACACTCTTGATGGTCTACAAAGTGTATGTAAGAAATGTGATGTTTTAAGGAAAAATACTGTAAAATGAGGGCAAAAAAACCATTTATATATTGGAGGGATATATTATTCAGGGAGTATACTTAATAAGAAACAAAGTGAATAATAAAGTTTATATAGGTAGTTCAATAAATATAAAAAGGCGATGGCGTGATCATATATATGAGTTATCACGCAATAGACATAATAATATACATTTGCAAAATGCATGGAATAAATATGGAAAAGATAATTTTGAGTTTGTAATTTTAGAAGAGGTAGAAGATAAGAGCATTTTAAGAGACAGAGAGCAATATTGGCTTAATAAATATCAATCTTTTAATCCTTCGATGGGATATAATATTTCTTTAAATACGAGGCATTATAAACCAATGTATCTTCCACGTGAAATTATAGAAAAATCAGCGCTTCAGAAGTTTGGGAGAAAAACACCAGATGAACTCAAAAATAAGATTAGTGAAATACATAAACAATTAGCGGAGGAAGTTAAAATGAAGTCTCCAGAGATTTACACAAAGTATTTTTATTATAATTTATCTTTGCCAAACAAAAAAAATATAAAATTAGTTTATAGAATTATGCAATTCGTAAAATTAAAAAACCAATCTAAGGAATATATTGAAAAGTTGCGCAAACAAGGTATAATTGTAAAAGCTATTGATGTTTTTAATATTAATAAATATGCCTATTATAAATTATATGCCATTAAAGATATTGATGTAAAATATAGGAAAATTTTAATAAATAAGATTTTAGATAATAATTATATTGATGGTATGTCATTGAGAGAATATATTGAATATATGTGGCAAGCGAAGAATTATCATAAAGGTTCTAATGATGAGTTGAGAGATAAAGAATCGGTGATATTAGATATATTGGCATCTTACTATATAGCGCAAGCATCTGATTTTGAAACAGTCAAAGTTAAAAGGCGGGAAAATAAAATTCAATTTATTTCCTTAGAAGAGTATTTAGAAAATGAAGATAATGATAAAAAGTACCCCATTAAAACAATGAGTGAATACCAAAAAATGAAATTTGAGCGCCAACACAAAGCTCAACACAAGCGTTGGAAACAAACTAGCACTTATAAATTCGGAATTTTATTTACCTACGATAATCATAAGGATAGAATAAAAGATTGGGATTGGATTAATGGGCAATGGGTAGATTATAGCGATTATCATGTCAGGATTGAGAGGCTGATTGATCCTGAAAGACCATATACCTTTGAGTGGTGTTACGTTGATACTGATAATATGTTTACATTTAAAGGTAAAAAATATTACATAAGCAATGAAGTTAAAGAATATCAAAAAAGAGATGTGCGTGAGCGAGACCATAGATTAGAATATCCTTTAGACCATATTATAGTATTAGAACAAGATGGTAATGTATATTTCTTTAATTCGTACGGAGATAGAATTAATAATGATTTGATTAAAGAGGTGTCGTGATGAATAAGATTCTGAAATATATGGAAAAGTATTCTGTCCCAGAGGAAGTTATACTTGAATTTACTGGTATTACTTCTGATGTGTTTCAGAAAATCATAACTGAAGAAATAGTTCCAGATAAAACAGTGCGTCACAAAATAGAGATGTTATTAGGGGAAGATACATTCCCTGATATAAATAAATATAACGAATATTGTTTGGGTTGTGAGCGAAAGTGTAAGCAATGGGATTGGGTTGTGGTGGTGCAATGCAAACAATATAAACCAAAAAGAATGGAGGAATTTTAGTGGAGTTAGGGGCAATAGCTATTCAACCTACTACTATTTATGAAGATATATATAAAAATTTTTTAAAAGAAAGAGCAATTTATTACAATGACGACATTGACGATAGTGCAATAGATATGATTGCAGTACCCATAATCAAGATGAATTTAGAGGAAGCCAACGTACCAGAAGACCAATTAAAACCAATTAAGTTATATTTGAACACTGATGGTGGAGATGCTTTTGTTGGTATGTACTTAACTGAAATAATTAAGAAATCACGCATACCAATACATATTTATGGCTTATCAAGAGTGTGTTCGGCTGGATTATTGATATTTTTAGCAGGGCATAAGCGTTTTGCATCGAGTAATACAGTGTTTTTATTACATGATGGTGAGTACATAGTAGCTAATAGTTCGGGTAAAGCAAGAGATACTATGAAATTTTTAGAACAATTAGAAGAAAAAATTGACAGTTTTATAAAAGAACATACTAAAATAAGCGAGGAGCAGTATACAGAAATAAAAAGAAAAGAATTTTACTGTTTTGGTGATACTGCCAAAGAATTAGGCTTTGTGGACGAAATAATTTGAGGAGGGGTTGTATTGTTAAAGAGAGATTTTGTAAGGCTTATTAAAGAAAAACTTAGTGTAACTCAAAAGGAAGCCGAAGCAATAATAGATATTATATTTGATACTATCAAAGAACAAATGATATTAGGTGAAAAAATTACTATACCTGACTTTGGAATATTTGAAATTACTACAAGACCGCCAAAACAAGGATATAACCCACATAGTGGTGAAAGGATTGATATACCCGCTTATAAGGTGATAAGGTTTAAACCATCTAAAAATTTCAAGAGTTTGTTAAAGGATAATGGAGGTAGCCAACCATAAAATAAACTAATAGAAAGTGGGTTTTGAAATGGGTGGTAAGTATGTTGTTGATACGAGTTTTCTTATAAACAATGTTGATGCTATTGATAAGTATCCACTTGTAATACATAGTTCAGTTTTGGAAGAATTAGACAACATGAAGGAATATAATGATGAGGCAGGTTACAAAGCGAGAAAAGTAATACAAAAAATTTTAAGTAATACCGTGAACTTTATATTTGATAATGATGATTATACTGCTCCTCTTCCCTGGGGATGGAGTGCTAAAAAAGTAGATAATCAGTTAATTGTGTGTGCAAAAATAAACAAGTATAAATTATTGACTGACGATATTAGTATGAGATTGAAAGCTATTGCTTTAGGTGTTGAAGTTGAATTTTATGAAAAAAATAATAATAATGAAGTGTATAAAGGATATAAAGAATTATTTCTTAATACAGATGAAATTAATGATTTATTTGCTTCTCTTGAAGAAGGTGTTAATAAATACAATTTTTTAGAGAATGAGTATTTGATTTTGCATAATGCCGATTTAAATGATGTGTTTGAATATAGGTATTCTAATGGCAAATTAGTTAATTTGAAGTTGCCATCTTCAAAAGTAGTTAAAGCGCTAAATTCGTTGCAACGGTGTGCTTTAGATTTGTTAAATAATAATGATGTACCAGTTAAAGTAATAATTGGAAATTATGGATCTGGAAAGACAATGCTTGCTGTGAGGATGGGGTTGTATAATGTTTTTACTAAAGGAAATTATTCAAAATTATTTTTAATAAGGAATCCTATTGGTACTGGTGAACAAATTGGTTTTTTGCCAGGCTCAAAGTATGACAAAGTAAAAGATTATTTTAGACCAATTGCACAATATTTAGATAGAGGCATTGATGATTTGGATTATTATATTAAAAACGAACAGATAGTTGTTGATGTCCCCTATTTTTTGAAGGGTTTATCGATTCAAGAATCTTTTGTAATTGTAGATGAAGCTGAAGATATTGATATTAAAGGGATAAAATTAATTGGCAGTAGGATTGATAAAAATTCTGCTATAGTTTTTTGTGGTGATTATAGCCAAACAGAGGCAAAATATAAAAATAATAATGGTTTGAAGTATCTCATTGAAAAGGCAAAAGGTAATCCCCTATTTGGGGTAATTACTCTTGAGGAAGATGTACGCTCTGAAGCGTCTAAATTATTTGCGAATTTATAAGGAGGGGAAGTATGATTAAAAATTTCTTGTGTGAGTCTTGTGAAAAACAGAATGTGTGCAGATGGAAAATTATTTTAGAAAAGAATTTTTCTGAGGAATCTAAAAAGAGAATAGGTGTTGATATAGAAATTTTGAAATGTCAAGAATACCAAAAGATGGAGGAATAGTGGTAGTGAGGGCTTACTGTGTGTTTTGTCAAGGTTATCATACTGTAACACAAGATGAAGATGGTGTGCTATGGTGTGATAATTGTGGGTCTGAAATTTTAGATGAAAATTTAATGAAAAAGATACGAGAGGTGAACAATGAACAAAGAGAAGCTTATCAAGTTAGGTCTGGACAAAATAGAAGGGAAAAATAATTTAAAATGGGCTGACATTGGTAGAATGTTTGGTATTAGCGGTGAAGATGCAAGACAGATTGTTAAGCGTTATCGCAAAAAACATGGATTATTACCTAAGCGAGAAGATGTTGTTAATGAAGATGTGGTGCAAAAGCTTCAAGAAATAGAGATAAAAAAAATAGAGCTTGAAAAAGAAAGAAAAAAATTACAAACAGAAAAAAATGAAATTAATAAATGGCTTCGTGAACAAGCAAGAATAGAGTTGTTTTATGAAAGATTAGAAGATGCTATTAGAGAGAGGTATGATTTGAGAATACCTCAGTATATTAAACCAGAGGAAAAGATTAGGCGTGATGCGATTGTAACTATAGCAGATTGTCACTATGGTAAAGAAGTTAATATTGTGGGGCTTAAAGGGGAAGTTTTGAATATTTACAATATTGAAATATTTGAACGGCGAATGTGGAATTTGTTAGGTGAAATTATAAAAATAATTAACAAAGAGAGCCTAAATCATATTAATATTGTGAATTTATCGGATAGTATTGATGGGATTTTAAGGATGAGTCAATTACAATCTTTGCAATTAGGTGTAGTAGAATCAGTGATAGGTTTTTCTGATTTTATGGTTAATTGGTTAAACGAGTTAAGTAAATACGTTAGAATTGATTATTATAATGTTTTAGGTAATCATAATGAAATTCGTCCACTTGGTTCTCAACGTGGGGAATTTCCTCACGAAAATACTGAACGTATTATATCATGGTATTTAAAGACTGCATTAGCAAACAATCCTAATGTTGATATACATATTGGAGAGTCTTATGTGCAGTATTTTAGTACAGTTGGAGTAAATATTCTTGCTGTTCATGGTCAGGATGAAAAAGATTTAGAAAAATCATTGAAAGATTATGTGCTTTTATACAATCAAAAAATAGATATTTTATTAGCTGGGCATTTACATCATAATTACGAAAAGACAATTGCAATTGGTGATAGTGGCGAAGTTGAGGTAATTCAATCCCCTTCTATTATTGGTTTAGATGATTTTTCAATGCGTTTAAAGAGGTCAAGTAATGCAGGAGCAAAATTATTCATTCTTGAGGAAGGTAAAGGTAGGACAATTACTTATAAGATTAGTTTGTTGTAAATGATGTTAATTCAAAAAGCCAATATCTGAAGGTAAAACGTTGATGAAATGTTTGGTAAATTGATTGTGCGTAATAATCCAGCAATAATGATTGATGGGGTTGTTGAGGTAACAAATAATCCTATTGGTGTAAATGATTTTTTAGATAAATTCATTGAATGGATAGAAGATAACGGTTGGTATTTTGGTGGCACAATAAATGGAATAAATAATATTTAGTAATAAAAGGAATAAAAGGCGCTAACAGCTATATTTTTTTACAACAAGTATTTATATATAACCTAATTATGCAAGCGTCTTGTTTTTATTCTGTGAGAGGGTGGTGAAATGGTCGAAAAGGATAAAACTAAAACTTGTTCTTTGTGTGGCAGGAAATTAGCTTTAAATAATTTTTATAAATCTAAAAGTCCTTTACATGATGGTTATGCCCCTATTTGTAAAGATTGCATAAATAATAAAGTGGACCCATCAGATATGGAGTCAGTATATAGTATTTTAAGGCAATTGGATGTGCCTTTTATATATACTGTGTGGGAAAGGCAAAAAGATAAACCTAAGCCTATAGGTGCTTATCTTAGGGAAATTCATTCATTGAAACAATATGAAGATATGACATGGAAAGATAGTATTTTTGAAGAAGAGACACCTCCCCCTGATAATGAAAAGAAAATATACAGTAAAAAATGGCATGGCTATTATACTCAAAGTGAAATTGATTATCTTGATAATTATTTAGCTGGATTAGAAAAAGATTTTAATATAAGGACTACAAATCATATTGATTATGCTAAAAAAATAGCACAGGCAAGCTTAGCAGTTAATAAAGCATATCAAGAAATGCTTGATGGCAAACCTGGTGCAGACAAAAGATATAAAGCATTACAAGAAATATTTGATAGTTTATCAAAGTCAGCGCAGTTTGCAGAAAATACGAGAAGTCAAAATGATGTTGGTTTAGGTAATTTTGGTAAAATATTTGAAATGGTGGAAAGACATCAATGGATATCACGTCATATTCCTCTTGAAAAAGACGATATAGATAAAATATTGGACTATTATGCTAACATTGAGCGCTCCTTATAAAGTGTGGTGATAAAAATGGCTTCATATAAGAATTTTAGTCAAAAAAGTCGCAAGATAAAAGAAGGAGCTTATGAAAATTTTAATAGCCCGTATAGTTATGATCCTATAAAGCCACAACCTATTGATTATGATGAGTGGGCTAAGTTTTTGAGTTATTACAGATATTATATTGATGAATTTGTAATTGATATTTTAGGTGTTAAACTTTATCCTTTTCAGCGTCTTATGTTGAGGGCTATGGCAAGGTATCAAAATAGTATGTTGATATGCAGTAGGGGTATTGGTAGTCAAGTTGATTTTGCCTCAAATGTAATCAAGTCAAAAGGAGTGTTATATTTTGAAATATAGTTATGATAGTGATTTTTTTGAAAAAATTGATAGCGAGGCAAAAGCATATTGGTTAGGATTTCTTTACGCTGATGGTTATATTCATAGGAATTATAAAAATGGAAAAATCAAATCAATGTCTTTAGAATTATCACTAAAATCAGAGGATAGAGTCCATTTAGAAAATTTTTTGAGGGATATAAAAAGTAATGTTCCTATAAAAGATAAAGTTATTAAATTGAATGATAAAAAATATTTTGCTAACAGAGTGATTGTTTCTAATACTAAAATGTGTAGAGATTTGGTTAATTTGGGTTGTGTGCCTAATAAATCTTTAATATTGACATTTCCAAGTTATGATATAGTTCCCAAAGAATTTATGTGGGATTTTATTCGTGGGTATTTTGATGGAGACGGGAGTATATATTATAACAATAAAGAACATACTATTAAAGTTGAAATGGTGTTTGTTGGCACTCAAAATTTTTTAAAAGGTATTAATGATTTTTTACTATTAGAAGGTATTCCTTCTGTTTTTAAAATATATCAAAAAGGGAATGCTTTTGAGATGTATATATATGGATATGATAATATAATAATGATTTATGATAAGTTTTATCATACAGCAACTAGGTATTTAAAGCGTAAAAAAGATAAATTTGATGAAATGATAAATTTTGTACAACTAATTAAACATAATAAATCAGGTAAACGTGGTGTTTATTTTGACACATACAATAAAAAATGGGTTGCTACGTTTGTAGAAAACAGAAAGAGAAAAAGTAAATATTTTGAAAGTTTCGAAGAAGCCAAAGAGTTTCGTGTTCGTAAAGAAATCCTAACTAAAAGCAAAAGGACTGCCGTCCTAGGTAGAAATACTTAGGAGTATTATCCCCGAAAAAAGCGGGAAAGCTGAGATGCTAACCCGACCTGAAGGCTATATGTAATAGTATAGCCAGGGGCAACGCATAGAGGGTGAACCTTTGGACTCTATATCCAAAGAATATAATCCCTCCACGAGGCGGGGACACCCTAACATGATAAGGGGCACCTTATCGATGAGGGTGAAAATTTATGCTGAACTTACGGGAAATGAACCGTAAGAGCTACAGGATAAAAAGCCTGTAGGGTAACAAAATTGAAGTCTTGGATAAGTGCTCTTTTTTTTGTAGCTACTGCTATTTTGTACCCTGGTATTAAGTTGGGTATAGCAAGTGGTAAAGGTCAGCAAGCAAGAAATGTAATTATCCAAAAGATAAAAGGTGAATTAGCCAAGAATGAAAATATCGCAAGAGAGATACAGTTTCCTATTAAGATTAGTCAGGATGACTGTGTGGTAAATTTTTGGAATGGTTCTGAAATTAGGGCTATTACCTTAGGTAATAATCAGTCTGGCGATAGTGCAAGAAGCTGGAGATTTAATTATATTTTAATAGATGAAGCAAGATTAGTTAAGGATAGTGTAATTGAGGAAATATTGATACCCATGACAAAAACAAGAAGATCTATACTTCTTGATTATGAAAAAGATCATCCAGATGTTAAACTTCCACCCGAAAAAGGTAAAGTTATTTTTATTTCGTCTGCTTATTTGAAAAGTTGTGATTTATACAAAAGATTTGTATATCACTACAAAATGATGAAAAGTGGTTCTGAGGATTATTTTGTTGCTTCATTGAGTTATAGGGCTGGTGTTGATGCAGGAATTTTTTATGAAGAAGATATACTTAAAGAAAAAGAAAAACCATCTATGACAACTGATAAATTTATGTATGAGTATGAAGGAGTTTTTGTTGGTTCAAGTAGTGAATCATATTATCCTTATGAGTTAACTGAAAAATGTAGGAAACTTGAAAAATGTGAGTTAGAACAACCTTCGAAATCATCATCTTCATATATAGTTGTTCATGATGTTGCACTTTCTAATGCAAAAGATAGTGATAATGCATGTACAACAGTTATTAAGTTAAAACCTCGTCCTAACGGTACTTATTTCAAAGAAGTGGTGTACATAAAAACACATAACGGGGTTACTTTACAAGAGCAGAGAGATTTTTTAAGAGAGTTTGTTCATATTAAATTCCCTAATACTGAAAAATTAGTAATAGATATGAGAGGCAACGGTGAAGGGTTACCTTATTTATTTTATGAGACGTGGGAATATGTAGATCCCAAAACAAAAAAAGTAATTGAGTTCCCTCCCCTTGTGTTAGATGATGATGAAGAAGGTAAAAAATTGAAAGGTGCTATTCCGTTGATAAGAGGAATAGCAGCTACTAATAGTTTTAATAATACTATGTATACTTATATGAAATCTTGTTTTGAAGATGGTTCCGTAAGATTGCTTATACCTTCTACAGAAGTTGATAGTCAGTTTAAAGAAAACAATCTTACTCCTGAAGAATATGCTGTGTTTATTGAAACTGACTTACTTATAGAAGAGTTGGCAAATATTACACAGACAATAAGTGGTTCTGGAAATATTATTTATGATAGATTGGTAAAGACAACGAAGAGAGATAGAGCTACAAGCTTGGGATATGGATTAGCATATGTGAACGAGTTGGAAGTAAATAACAAACATAATTTGTATCAAGATGATTACGAAAATATGTTAAAAGGTATGTTGGAGTATTTGATTGTTTAGCAGAAAGAAGGTGAAAAAGTGCCAAAAAGAAAAAATCAAAAAAATACCACTGCTACTACGAATGAAACATCGACCAACTATTTTTTAGAATTTGCACGTGATATTAATGCAAGTATAATGGCTTATTATATGAACCCTATTTTGCAGAATGAAATATTGAAAAATATTAATATGTACCCTCAAAAATTTGATAGGGGAAAAATTATTGAATTATTGCAAAACCCCAAAGCTAATGAGCGTACTTTAAAAGAATTAGCACAATTTATAGAGAATAATATTTTACAATTCAAAAGGTTGATTTATTATTTTGGAGGTTTATTATCATTTGATTGGTATGTTGAACCTATTATTAATAGTCCTGAGGATTTGAAAAATAGTGCTTTTTGGAAAGCTTATCGACGTGTTTTAGATTGGGTAGAAAAATTTAATATTAAACAAACTTTTCCAGAAGTTACACGTCAAATGATGCGTGAGGATGCTAAGTTTTATTATGTGAGGGAACTTGATGATAGGATTGTATTGCAAGAAATGCCGTCCAATTATTGTATGATAGACTACAAAAGCGAACATGGTTGGAAATACTCATTTAATATGACATATTTCCTACAACCAGGTGTTTTATTAGAAAATTTTGCGCCCGAGTTTAGCGTATATTATGAATCATTCATGAGCAATAAAGATAGAATTATTGATGATAAACAAGCTGGTGTACGAGCTGGGTATCATAATGGGAGATATTTTTATTGGCAACAGTTACCTCCAGATAAAGCATGGGTATTTAAATTTCATAATGAAATGGCTGGTATTGTCCCCCCATTGATACCGCTTTTTCTTGAGGCGCTTGATTTATTAGAATACCGTGAATTAGATAGAGTTGATGCAAAAGTAAGAACTTATAAAATTGTAAACAATAAAATTCCATTAAAAGAAGGAAAAAGTGTTAATTCTATCGATGCTTTTGCTATTACGGCAGATACAGCTAAGTATTTTAATGCGTATATGCAGGCAGGACTTCCAGAAGGTGTTAAAGCTATTACTACTCCATTTGAGCAGTCTGAAGCTATGGATTTTAATAAATCGCAGAGTAGTAAAACAATTTATGAGCAAGGCAATAGTAGATTTTGGGATAGTGCTGGTACTAATTTAGGTTTAGATAGAGCTACAGTGTCTTTAGTGAAAAACAATCAAGATGTTGATTATATGTTTGTAAAGCATATATATACTCAGTTTGAAGATTTTTTAAATTATCAAATTGAGAAAATTTCAGGTCAATTCAAATTTGTAATACATTTAGAGGGTACTGAATTTGATCGACAAGATAGAATTAATAATGCACTTAAAGCAGCACAATATGGTTTTCCAAAAATTTGGGTAGCTGCTGCTATGGGTAAGACTCAAAGAGAATTAATTAATCTTTCGTTGTTTGAAAATACTATTGGTATTGTTGATATGTTAGAACCATTGTCGTCTTCTTATCAAAAGTCGCCAAATGATAACAGCGGTAGACCTTCAAAATCACAATCAGAATTAAGTGATAAAGGTGAAGAAACCCGTGATGTTGGTAGTAATGAAAATGTGTAAAGGTGGTTAATATGCCAAAATACGTATATTGTTTTGATCCTGAAGTTGCGGCTTATTTAATTGATAAAAAGCTAATTTTATTAAATGAAAAAGTAATATCTGGTAAAAAGTGTTGGATATTTAAATATGATAAAAATATTGTATTGGATGTGCCATTCAATAAAGCAGCAATCGTAATAACAAACAAGATGTTCTTCTGAAAGTGAGGTGTTTTATGTGCCAAATCGTTATTTAAATTTACCAATAAAATATTTTGTAGATGATACTTTTGAGGATGATAGATTTTTAAAATTAAAGTTATATGTAATGCATGATGGCATAAATCTTAATAAATCAAAGTTTGATATGGATGCAATAGAAAAAGCAAAGGATACTATAGCTAATATTCCTATTCTTGCATATATCAAGTATGATGAAGATGGTAATAAAGATTTTACGGAACATGAAATTGTAATCGATGAAAATGGAATTAAATACTTAGAGCAACCTGTAGGTATTGTCCCTGAAGATAATAATTATCACTATGAAAAAATTGATGGTAGAACTTATGTTGTTGTTGATGGGTATGTGTGGAAGGTTTATGCACAAGATGCTGTAGATATATTAATAAAAAATAAAGGCGCTAAAATTTCTATGGAAATTCTTGTGCATAAATCTAAGTATAATAAAGAAACAGGTGTTGAGAATATTTTAGAGTATTCTTATACTGGCATTACTTTATTGGGGCAGAATGTAGAAAGTGGTATGATTAATGCTCGTGCTGAAGTATTTAGCCAAAGGGTTGCTAAGATGCTTCAGGAATTTAAGAAGTTTTTTAGGAAGGAGGACAAATCGATGGATTTCATTGAGAAGGATGAATGGGGTACTGGTGACCCTATAGAAATTGACTTATCAAAAGAAGCAGCAGATTATGACACTCCTTGGGGTGATGTTGACAAAACAAAATTACGTAATGATATTTTGAAAGCAAAAAATTACAAAGAGTTAGTAAAAGCTGCTTATTTGGTAGTTCTTGATGGGTGGGAAGATGCTCCATCAGAGAATCTTAAATATCCTGTTTGCATGATAAAAGGTGGTAAATTGGTTTTATCTGCAAATGGATGTCAGGCTGCATTGTCATTTTTAGAGAGAAATACTGATGCTTCTTATTATGATGAAGCAAAGAGAAAATTGAAGAAATATTATGAGACTCTTGGGCTTGATACTTCTAATTTTACTATGGATGATATAAGTGATATTTCTGATGATAATGATGATGAACAAAAAAATGAAGATAAAGTGGTAGATATTCAAGTTGATTTTTCACTCACACAAGAACAATTAGAAGAAGAATTAAAAAGACAATTGGAAAACATAAAATATTTAGATGAAATTTGGAAAGAAGAATTCCCACGCTACTATTTAGTAGATTATGATGATAAGTTTGTATATGCTTGGGATTGTGTGAATGAATTTTATGTAAAGATACCTTATACAATGCAAGGTGACAATCCTGTACTTGATTTTGAAAATATAACAAGAGTTAAATTTGTTCCAGTTGATTGGGAAGATGGGAGTAAAGATATTATTAGTGAATTCACAAGACAAAATAATAAGAATTTTACACAAAAAATAAAAGCAATATCTGATCAAAATAAAGAATTACATGAAAAATATTCAAAATTGGAAGAAGAATTGAAAGATAAAAATGTTCAATTAGATGAATTATTAGCCTTCAAAAAAGAGGTTGAAAAGAAAGAATATAAGGCTAAAGTAGACTCATTATTAAGTTCTCTTGATGATATATTATCAAATGATGAAATACAATTATTTATTGCTAAAGCTGATAATTATGATAAATTTGAGGAATTTGAAAAAGATGTGAAAGCTTTTGTTGGTGAAAAAATGATTACATACCACAAAAATGGTTTGTCGTTTATTAAAATGAATCCAAATAATGATGATGATAATGTTCATAACGAGTCTCCCAATATATGGGAAAGGCTCGAAAAAAATATAAACTAAAATAATAATTATAAGGAGGAGTATTTCTATGGGAAATCATGTAGTTGTTAAAATTGGTAAAATGGCTTCTACGAATGTAGATAGCTATGTAGTATCTGTGCAAAATACTGTTGATATGGATAATGGAAGTATGGTTGTACTTGGTGATAGGATACCAGGTCAACCCGAAATTTATGCTTGTTCTGCTCCAACAGATGTAGCCACACAAGAGGTATTGTTGGTCGAATCACCAGTTTTGGTAGAGGTTAATGGATTTAGACTTGATATTGATGATCCTACATTATTTTACAATCCTGCTAACAGACCTGCAAGAGCAAGGAAATTGAAAGTTGGAGATAGGTTTACTATTACTGCTAATGGATTTAGTGCTGCGCCAACTGTTGGACAGTATGCTCTTCCAGCGAATGGTTCATATTTACTTGCTCCAGCAGCTAGTATAACTGATTCAAGTACTGGTGCTCCACTTTCTGTAGTTGCTTTTAAGGTTGTAGCACAAACCACAATTTCCGTTGCTGGTAATAAAATAACTGCTTATGAACTTGAAGTTGTTCATGCTCTCTAATTAAAATAATAATTATTAGAAGGAGGAATATTTTATGGGAAATATGAATGTTATACCTACCAAGAGATTTATGTCCTTCTCTGCTGATGGACAAGACATAGTAAGAGCTGGTGTTGAATTATATAAACATTATTTATACTTAAATGGAAAACAACAATATGCTGAAAGTGCTACTGGAAAAACATACGAAGAAAAACAAGAAGTTTTCACCAAAAATTTAATCAAAGAATCTTTTAAAATGGCTGGTGTTAATACTACTGGGGTATCTGATACTGTTTTATTAAGAAATCCTAACGTAAAATGGGCTTTATTTGCTTTAGTTGGCGAAATGTTGGATGTGATTATACCAGAAACTGTATTGGATGACTTCTATAAATTTGCAGAAGTAAAAAACGGCAACTGGGGCGATAGCTTTGTATTTACGATTCCAAATCCTGATTTGTTTGTGGTATCAAAAATTGCTCCCGGTATAAGAAAAGCTGAGCCACAAAGAATTTATAATGGAATATTAACGTTAATTCCTCAACAGCGTGCAATTACTATTCAAGAAGACTTCTATAGAGTATTGGCTGGAAAAGTTAATTGGGGTGATTGGGTAGCAAGAGTTGCAAGATCATTCGAAACACAAATTACAACTGATATATACAACGCAATATTGAATTCTTATGATAATCTCCCAACTCAATTGAAAGTTACTGGATTTACTGCTCAATCTTTCATACAATTAGTACAAAGAGTAGAAGCATTAAATGCTGGTGCTAAAGCAGCTGCATTTGGTACAAAACTTGCTTTATCACAAATACTTCCAGCAGATCAATATTTAAGATTCGCTCTCGGAGAAGAATACAATAAATATGGTTATCTTACAAACTTCCAAGGCGTAGATTTGTTCGAGATACCACAAAGAATTATTGCTGGAACTTATGATTTTGCTATAGATAACAATACGATTTATGTTGTTTCTATGGGTAGCGACAAGATTGCTAAGATAGCATTTGAAGGTGAGGCTATTATAAATGAATCTACAAATAGCCAAAATGCCGATATGACAGTAGATTACACATTTATTAAATCTTATGATGTGGGTGTAGTAACATCTGCAAGATATGGTATTATGAAATTAGCTTAATTTTATAGGGTAGGGTTCTCCCCTACCCTTCTATAAATTTAAGGAGGGGTTTTATGCCGAGAAAAAAGAATGAAGTTGATATTGAAACAATGGAAGGAATTGATTATGTAAAAGAAAATAAAAAATTAAAAGAAGAAATAGAACAACTTAAAAAAATAATAGAAGAATTACGTAACGAAAAGAAAAATACTGTTGATATAACTGAATCTACTGTTAGTGAAATACCTTTAAATAAGTTAATAAAAGTAGTTAGCTTATTTCATGGCATTTTAAACTTAATAACTAATTCTGGTAAGGTAATTACTTTTAATCATTTTGGTGCAATTAAACCTATTACTTTTGGGGATTTGATGGAGATTTGTGATAGACAGAAAAGACTTGCTGAAGAAGGATATTTTATGATTTTAGATAAAGATGCCGTAGAAGCACTTTATTTAACTGAAGCTTACAAGAAAATAGTAGGCAAGGAAGTTATTGAGAATATAATAACTTTACCAGAAGAAGAAATTAAAGAGATATTAGAAAATACGACTGATGCTATTAAGGAATCTATTATTGATACCATCATAAAGGGTATTAATGCTGGTGATATAAGATATTTAGACAAAAACAAAATCTATTTTATTGGGCAGATATTAGGCAAGGATTTATTTAAGATGGCTGAGGACGTTAAGGCATATAACGTCCAATAGGGGGTGTAAATTTTGGCTACACCTTATTCAAATATTTATAAACGTTTTTTAGCAAAAATTGATGATATGACATTAGCAAATATGACTCAAGCTGATGCGGAGGCAAGAATGTATGATTATTTATTAGCTGCTATTCCAAATTTTTATGTGTGCAAAACTAATTTGAATGATAGAGATGAAGCCTTACAGCAATTTAATCAAACGTTGTCTGATATTGAGGAAGATATACTTGCCACTTTAATGGTAATTGAATGGTTATCCCCCTATATTAACTCTTTAATGATTGTGAGACAAAAAATGACTGGTGATTTCAAATTAACTTCTCAAGCACAGCATTTACATGAATTGCAAATGCTTAGAGAAGCTACTAAGCGTGACGTAGAGGATAAAATTGCAAGATATACCTATAAGTATGGTGATTTTGCATGACGTATTTTGATGATTATAAAAAACGTGTATTAAGTAGTGGAACTACATATGGTGAAAGAATTAGAAATGATTATCAAATGTTGTTAGATTTATTGTTTGAGGATTCTCCAAATCTTATTGTTGTTAAACATAATGGGACAGAAAAAAAAGTTAGATTAAAAGATTATCAATTACGACGCGCAAACACAGTATTTGCTTCTATAATAGGTAATAACTATAAAGAAATTTATTTTAGAGATTTAAGTGATACACCTAAATTGGGCGATATTTTTGAATATGATAATTACCAATGGTTGTGTGTTGACACACAACATTCCCCTACTTCTAATTCTTGTGTTATTAGAAAGTGTACTAATACATTGAAGTTTGGGGATTACAATTTACCGTGTTTTCTAGAAAGTTATAGAAACACGTTGGATTATGAAGAGATAATTATTCCTACGGATAAGATTTTATGTGTTACTCAATATAACGATATTTCAAAACAAATAGTCAAATTAATGCCAATACGTTTTGTCCTTAATAATACTGTTTGGAAAGTTATTGGTTCTGATGATGGTTTATCGAAGAGTATTGATGGGTATGGATTATTGTTTTTAACACTTACTTTTGATCAGGTTAATCCTAAAGATGATCTTGTTAATGGAATTGCTTATAACGATAAAACTTTAGAAACATCGCCTTACGTAATTAATGGTTCAACTACAATTATATTAGGGCAAGACCAATCTTATTATATAATTGATAAAAATGGTAAGGTAGTCACAGATCAAGTGTTTACTTGGAGTTTGAGCAATACTAATGCACAAATAATTAGTTATACTGATTACTCATGTGTAGTACGGGGTGTGTCTGAAGGAGAATTTGTATTAACAGCAACTTCAGACATAACAGTATTAACTAAAACAATTACAATTCAGAGTTCTTTGTGGTAGGTGTTTATATTGAGTACATTTGTTAGTTTGAAGTTTAAATTCATCGAAGAAAATTTGAGCAAAATGTTAATGTTGCTTATTAATAATCGAAATTTAAAAAGATATATTGTATATCTTGACAAATATCCATTAGACCCTTCACTACCTGACGTAAATGATAATTTAATCAATAAAAACATAATTTTATCGCCTTTTAGTGATGAGATTTTAGATGACATGCAAGTAAAAATATTTTTTAATCCTTATGAAGGCAATTTGCAAAATACTGGGATTGGATATGATGTTTATGTGTTAGATATAGTTGTGCCGATTAAGTACTGGTTAATTAGTGGTAAAGGAGAAATAAGGGTATTTAGGATTGCTAGAGAGATTGCTAATGTGCTTGATAACCAATATATTGCAGGTAATAATAGGGTAAATATTGCGAAGTATAGATTATTCAAAGTAAATAATTCTTATGCGGGGTTAGCTTTGTGGATTAATGTAAGTAATGCTACTGTCAAGGGTGATTAGTTATGATTATTAACGAAGAAGCAATTCCAGACATTAGAGAATTGTATATTTTGGGATTACCTATAAAAACAAAAATTGGCAATATTCATTTTGCAAAAGTAAAAGATTATTATACTGTTTTAACATTTTTACCTTATATTTTTTTAACTAAAGAAGATATTTTTGATATGTTTAAAGATAAAGAAATGGCTAAAGAACAACTAAAAGATGTTTCTTTGCTTTATATTATAAAAAATATCCCAGATTTGTATTTAATATACAAGAAAATTTTCTATTTTTTCTTCAAAGAAGATGTGTTTGATTTAGTAGAAACTGATGATGAATTGAATTATTATTTAAATTTAATGAAAACTATGAATTGTTTGCATTATGAGAAGCCAAGCAAAGACCCAGAAATTGCTAAATTTGATATGTATGATAGAATTTACAAAGAAAAAAGGGGATTAATTGTTACATTTGAGGCAATGGTTACAAGTGTTGAACTTATCTCACACCAAAATGCTTTAGATATGACTATCTATAAACTTAATGCTTTATTTAATAGGATTATGGCTTTCGAGAATTATCGTACATCTGTGTTGTTTGCTACTGTAGCTCCAGATGTACAAATTGAAAATTGGTTTAAACATATTGATGTAAATTATAATAATAAAAATAATAAAACATTTTTAAAAGATTATATAAAAGAAATGGAAAAAATTTTTAATAATTAATAATTTAAGGAGGTAGTATATATGAATAACTTGACTTTGAGAGATACAGCTGAGGTGTATTTAAAGGATTTATCAGATCCAACAAGAGTGTATTTTTTAGGTTTGACTAACAAGGTAGATATTTCGCAATCAGTAGAACAAGAAATTCTTCGTGGCGGTATAGGTAATGGCATTATTGGTATGATACAATACAATAAGCAAATAGAGTTTACAGTAACGACACTACTCCATGCTGATGATATTGTTGCGATTCAAAGTGGAGCAAAACAAGTCAGTGGCGAGTATACTGTACAAGCCAATGAAAAACATCAATTGGTTAATGGTCAATTCACATTGACTGGTACTCCATTGAATGATAGTGTTATAGTGTTAGATCCTCAAGGGAAACAAGTTACAGCTACTTATGATGCTACTACAAAAACTGTGACTGTTACTGGTGGAGTTGAAGGTGCTTATTATATTGCTTTGTATTCGACCTCCGTAACTGGTGAAGCAATACCACTTGATGCTTCTATGTTCCCGAGAAATTATTATGTAGAATTGCATACTATTGCTGTTGATGCTGAAACAAATGCTCCAGCAGCCGATATATATTGGGTTTTTGAAAAGGCTGTTCCTGATGGTGCATTGGCTGTGTCACATGAAGCAGGTCAAAATAATGGAGATACAATCAAATTTACAGCTATGACACCTATTAATTCTACAAGTATAGGGCGATATATAGTAGTTCCAAGATCATAATTTTTAGGGTAGGGATTCTCCCCTACCCTTTTCCTTTTTTAATAAGGGTGGTGTTTTGTATGGCTAATTTGCGGACTCAATTAGAATTAATTCAACAGAAAATTCAGTCTAAAATTGCTGATGCCATGAAAAATGAAGTGGCTGATGTGGTTAGAAAAATAGAACAAGAAGAAATTGAAAAGGAAGTTTTTGAAAAATACTCCCCTAAAAAGTATCTTAGGCGTAGTGTTGGGGGATTAGATGATCCTAATAATATGATAGCTAATACTCAATTACGAGCAGATGGTTCAGTTCTTTTGACGGTAGAAAATGTTACAATGAGTAACCCTGATTATTTACCAGACGGTAAAGAGCCTTTTAAAATTGCGGGTGTAATAGAATATGGACATGGTTGGAATGGATATGGTTACGATTATCCCCGTGAGGGAGCAGCTTATATGGAAGCAAGACCTTTTATTAGGAGCACTGCTGAACGATTAAAGAACAACCCTGAAATTATTGAAGCTTTTAAAAAGGGGTTGCGTCGTAGGGGATTGAATGTGAAATAGAAAATAACCGTAAGGTTGACATAGATATTTTTGAAAGAAAAGAGGTGTAAAAATGACAAAAAGAAGCAAACGAATAGAATTATATGATGGAGAAAAACTCAAAAAAGTTAATCCAGAAAATATGAAGCTATATAAAAAATATGAAATGGATATGACTATTCGTGAACTCTCCCCCGCCACTATTTATAATTACAAAACTGATTTGTTTTCATGGTTTATATACATTTATGAGAATCAAGGCAATCAATCTGTACTTGATTTAACTGAAGATGATATAACAGAATTTATATATTATTGTAAACAACAAGGCAATAATACACGTAGATTAAAGCGTAGAATTTCATCTCTCTCGGCATTTTATAAATTTTTAAGAAGAAAAAGATTGATTAAAGAAAACCCAATGGAATTTATCGAAAGACCTCGTAAGGATATAGATATAGTTGTGCAGACATTTTTAACAAAAGAACAAGTAAAATTAATGAAACAAAAGCTTAAAGAATACGGGAATTTGCAGTTAGAAACTTATGCACTATTGAGTTTATCTACAATGGCTCGTGTAAATGCCATATCAAATATTAAATGGGAGCAAATAGATTTTGAGAATATGACTATAGATAATGTGTTAGAAAAAGAAGGAAAATTAGTTACATTATATTTTGATGAAGAAGTAAGAGACTTATTATTAAAACTCAAAGAAAGTCGTGAAGCTTTAGGGATTGATAGCGAGTATGTGTTTTTAGTTAAAAATGGTGGCAAATATACAAAAGCAACTGTAAGCACATTATATAGTTGGGCTAAAAAGATTGGTGAAATGATTGGGGTTCCTACTCTGCATCCTCATGATTTTAGACATTCTGGTAGCCAATTGCTTAAATTGGCTGGTATGCCTATCGAGATGATTTCCGAATTATTAAATCACAAAGGTTTAGATGTTACTAAAAAACATTATTTAAGACAAGACAAACAGCAAATTCAGCGTGAAAAAAGTAAATACAAAATCTTGTAGGAGGTAAAATTATGGGAAAAAAGTTAACCTATAACGAAATTAAAAAAGTTGACGGTAAAAATTATACCCAAAAAAAGATTGAAGTAAATGGGTACGAAATATTAATAGATGAAAAATTCAGACCAACAAAAATACATAGGATGATATTGGAATTTTTAGAAAAGATGGAGTATGCACGTGAAAATAATATAAATTTAAACTTAGTTGATTACTATCCCCTTCTTTTAATAAAGTATTTTACTAATATTCCTATTCCTGATGAATTAGAAAAACAAATTGTAGTGTATGAATATCTTATTGATAATGGCTTTTTTGAAGAAATAATAAAGAGCTTTTCCAAAGAAGAAATAAAGAAAACGGTGGAGCATGTACGTAATTTTGCAGATAATTATAAACAATTAGTAAATAATTCTGATTTTTTACAACAAACCGCCGAGAACGTTCTCCATTAAAATTGAGAGACAAAAAGAGAGTAACCCCGAATCCGAGATTGGATAGGGGTAGAGGGTTTGGCAGCCCTAGGCGAATAAGGGTAGCATAGACTATCAATCTTCGCTTAAAGAACCTCTCCACTAAAGTGGAGAGAGTGTGTCAGAGGGGTTGTTGGTGTAGAAAGCGAGAGGTTGTTGCCTTGAGTGAAAGGTGGTGAATGCAAATGGAAGATTTAATTTTAAAAATATTGGGCAGTTTAGATATAGAAAAAACAGCACGTAATATTAATACACAATTATCGACGCTTTCTAACAAATTAGATAGTTTGAAACTAAATTTCGGTTTTGATAAAGAAATTTTAGATGTATTTAGGAACTTTGCTAAATCGATGGAAAATGTTAAAGCAATGATTGAAGAATTAAACAAAGTTACTAAAACTGAAATTGAAATTAGAAAACAACAAGATGGTACTATTCAAACAATACAAAAAGATTATTTAAAAAGTGGAGAAATTATCGAAAGAACTACTACTCAAATTGACAAACAAACTGAATCGATAAATAAAAACATTGAAGCATTAATTAGACAAGGGCAAGCTTTGGATAATGTAATGAAAATTAAGGAAAAATACAAAGTTGATAGTGGTGGAGCTACTTTAGAATCTTTAACCAAAACCATTGACACAGAACTTGGTAAATTAACTGTTACTGCTACACCGACAGGTAATATTAGTACGGTAATAACCGAAGTAGACTACCAGAAACAAATAGATTTTATACGTAAACTTCAACAAGAACTTGAACAATTACATAATCGATCAGTTGATCTATTTGATAATATTAAAAATCCCGAAGCACAAGCATTTTTAGTTGATATGCAACATGAATACAAAAAAATTACCGATGAATTATCGCAATTTTATGAAAAAAAACAAATATTAACTGAAGAAGATAAACAACGTCTTTCTAATTATGTGAAATATTACAAAGAACAATTTAATGAGATTATTAAACTAGAAAAACAATTAGAGACCGAAGAGGAGAAACGTATTGCTTGGCAAGAAAAACAAGTTGCTTCTTTAGAAAACCAAATGTCAAAGTTTAGTTCTACTGTATTAGCTGCTCCTATCGATAAAACTTCAACTGAGTATCAAAGAATAGTTGGTGTGATTAACGAAATCAATCAACAAATTAATTTATATAGAAATAATGAAAATATATTAACAAATGAAGTGTTGAAAAATATTCAAAATAGAATTGCAACGCTTAAACAAGAATATGAGCAATTAGTCCGAACTGAAAAAGAACGGGCTCGTATTATGTCTTTAGGTACAAAGACAGATATTAAATTTACTGGTCTTGATGATGAGTCAATAAAAAGATATGCGCAAGCAATATATGGTGCAGGTGTTGAAATACGTAATCTTTCAAAAATTACAGAAGATGGAGATTCTCGTGTTAGGACTTTTATCGCTCGTATAAAGGAAGCTAATGGAACATTCAGAGAGGTAAAAGTTGCTGTTGATGAAGCTACTAGGTCTGTATATACAGGTATAGAACAAATAGGTAATCTTGCTGGTAAAGATGTAGGTTTAATAGGTGCTTTAAAAATTGCTTTTGAAAAGTTTCCTGTTTGGCTTGTAGCTTCTACAACAATAATGGAAAGTGTACATGCAATGCAAAATGGTATTAAGGCAGTTAACGAGCTAAATAAAGCACAAACAAATATGCGAATGATAACTGGGGCGACAACAGAACAAATACGTGAATGGACACATTCCTTGAGTGATTTGGCTACGCAATTACATGATACAACACTTAATGTATTGCAAGGTTCGGAAGAATTTTTGAGAGCAGGTCACAATATCGAAGAAACAAGAAAATTACTTGAAGCAAGCACAATTATGAGTAAAATAGCTGCCCAATCTCAGGAAGATTCTGTAAAGCAATTAATTGCTATACAGAACGCCTATAATATGAATAGCGAAGAAATGATAAGAGTTGTAGATAAAATGGTAGCAGTAGATAATAGCGCAGCTACTTCAACAAAAGAATTAGGTGAAGCGGTGAGGCGTACTGCTTCGAGTGCTCAAATGGCTGGAGTATCTTTTGATGAATTAGTCTCTTATATCGCTACTGTGTCTTCTGTGACCCGAAAAAGTGCTGAAACTATTGGTGAATCTTTCAAAACTATTTTTGCTCGTATGCAAGCGTTAAAAGAAGGACAAAATTTTGATCCATTAGGAGAATCTATATCTAATGTAGAGTCAGCCTTAAATAAAGTTGGGATTGCTTTAAGAGAAACACCGACACAATTCCGTAATATGAGTGAAGTTTTGGATGAATTAGCCCAGAAATGGAATACATTGAATGACTTGCAAAAATCAGAAATAGCAGCAGCTATAGCTGGTACAAGACAGCGTGAAAATTTCTTAACATTAATGAATCATTATAATGAGGCACTGAGGCTACAAACTGTAATGGCTGATTCAGCAGGGTATGCTATGAGTAGATATGAAATGTATGCTCAATCAACTGAAGCTCGTCTCAATGATTTAGTTAATGCGGGACAGCGCTTATGGATGACTGTTTTTAATAGTGATGATATAAATTCTGCTATTGCTCTTATGACATCTTTAGTTAATATTTTAAGCGAAACAGTTGAAGTATTTGGGGCATTACCAACAGCATTAACAATAACTACTTTGGCATTTTCAATTTTTAATTCAAAATTAAGAGAAACTCTTGGTATAAGTATTATTAATTTTTTGAAAAATTTAATTAATTCTATTAGAGGAGTTGAAACTGCTGTTAAATCAGCAACAGTTGCTGTAGAAACTGCAAAAACTGCTACTAAAGGAATTACATTGGCTTCATTTCTTGCAGGTGGTGCCCAAGTTGCTGCAATAACCGCTTTTGCGTTTGCTATAGGAGAAGCAATACAATTTATAGTAAATAAATATAAAGAAGCAAGAGAAGAACAAGCTAAGTTTGAACAGCAAAATAAAGAAATCGTTCAAGCATATTCGCAACATTATGATGAAATAAATAAGTTGGTTGCTCGATATGAATATTTACTTAATTTACAAAAAGAAGGAAAATTAACAAACGAACAACAACAAGAATTACTTAACATCCAAAATAGATTAAATGAGTTAATGCCTATCCTAACAGAAGAAGTTGATGAACAAGGGCAAGCACATTTAAGAAATATAGAGGACATTAAGAAAGAATTAGAGTATGCAGAAAAACTAAAGAAAGTGTACGACGAAATAGAAGTTAAGGGTTTTAAACAAGCAACAGAAAATAGATTTAAAGATATAGGAGTTATTGAAAGGCAAATACAGAATATTCGTAATGAATTATCAAGAGGTTATAGGGTTTTAACAGGAAACATAACTGTTCCACTTTCTGATGAAGATACACTAAGATTGGAACGTGAATTAATTGAGTTAGAACGGCAAAAGGAAGAAAGATTAAGGGAAAACGTTGATGCTTTGCAAAGTGTTGCTGAAAAACAAATTGCACTTAAAGGTATAGAGGGTGAATTAGCGCAGACAACCAAGGAATATATTTCTAATTTAATTGAACAAGAAAAAAATACTTTAACTAATGCTGATGCTGTAGATAAAGCTAAAACAAAAATATTTGATTATATTGATGCTATAACACAAGCTAAAGATGTTTTAGTGAAGCTTCCTGAGATTAAAGGTTCAAATTTACCAGAAGATAAAAAAATGCGAGAATATGGCATAGCGGTTGAGGGAGCTAGGCAAATATTAAGTAGATTTATATCAGACCAAAATGTAGTAAATCAAATTATCGAGTGGTTTGCTAACAATGTTGATAATGCTTCTGATTCTGTTGTTGGTTTAGACATAAATATCGAAGAATTGTTAGGTAGTATGCGCGCCACACAAAATGATATACAGGAATTAACTGATTTAATATATAAATTATCTCATGGGTATGAATTAACTGTGCAAGAAGTCAATCAATTATTAGAAAATCATCCAAAGTTGATTAATACAATAACAATAGAGAATGGGCAAATTAAAATTAATATAGATGCACTTGAAAATTTGCGTGAAGCCAGAATTGCAGAGTTTAATACCGCCTTAGAGACACAAGAAGCTAAAGTAGAAGCTCAGAAGCAAGCTTTAGTACAATCGCTTCCTTTATATGAGAAAGAGATTATGGCTATTCAAAATGTTGCAGATGCTAATCGAGTAATAAATAAAATTATTGTGGATGCAGCTATGAAAAGTAATAGTATGTATCTTGGTACTGGTGGTATATATGATTATTTAGATGATACGATTGGCGCTATAGGACGTGCTTTAGAAAATATAAGAAATATACGAAAATGGGCTAATGCAACCTTTCGAGCTGTAATACCAAGTGCAGTAAAGAGTGCGCAAAATGCTGCAAAAAGTGTACAAAATGTTGACCCTTACATTATTGATGAGTTTTCTCATAAGCTTACAGAATTGGATTTACGGATTAAACAATCTGAAGCAAGGATGAAAAGTTATGATAAAACTTCACAAGAGTATACAAATGAAATTAATGTACAAAACATTTTATTAGGTAAAAAAAGAATTTTAATTAGAGATGAAATTAATAGGTTAACTTTAGCTAATGAAACCTTATTAAAGCAAATTGAAGCGTTAAAACAACATAATAAATTAACAAATGAGCAACAAAAACAATTAAATGATTTACTAAGAACTTATGATGATAATACCAAATCTATAGAACAATTAAAAAATCAATTAATTAGTTTAAATAGCACCATACAAGATAATGTTAATGAGGTTTATCAGAATTGGCTTGATAAAGCTCAGGAGGTTGCCGACCAAGTAGTAGATGCATATAAAGCAGCATTAGAAAAAGAAAAAGAATTAGCGCTTCAAGCAAAGGATGAAGAATTAGAAGCCGAAGAGGAAAGACATCAAGCTGTAATAAATTCTTTAGACGAGGAGTTAGAAAAATACGAACAAGTCATCAATGCTAAACTACAGTTGCTAGATATGCAATCAGACGAAAGGGATTTTTATAATAGATTAAATGAGTTAGAACAACAGCGTGCCGAAGTTCAACAACAAATTAATATTTTGGCATTGGATGATTCTATTGAAGCACAGGCAAGATTAGCAGAGTTAAAAGAAGAATATGCCGATATAGAAAAACAGATTGATGATCTAAAATATAAACACCAAACAGATTTAAGGAAACAAAATTTGAAAAACGAGTTAGAATCTTATAGGCAACAAATAGAAGCAAGAAAACGAACTGAAGACAATCTTTATCAAATGAACAAAGAAAGAATAGAAAAAGAGAAATTATTAATAGAAGCACACTATAATACTTTATTAGCTAATACTCAAGAATTTGAAAATATGAGACAACAAATTATTGAAGGTAAAGGTAATGAAATATTACAAACTTTAATTGGATATATTAACACCTTTGACAGTAGAATGCAAGAAAGTATCAAACAAAATGGCGAAGATTTGTTGGGTTTGTTAGGACTCATTCAACAACTTCAAGCTGCTCAGACAGGACTTTCTAATTTAGGAACTCCTCCGTCTTCTTCTGGAGGATTTATAAGTGGTGGATCTAATGAATTAAATAATACTCAATCGCAGTATCCTATAGCAACTATAACCAATTATAGATATGATAAAGCGGGTAATGCTGTAGCTCCTGCTCGTACTTTGGCGAGTATTTTCGGAGTAACTGTTGGATGGGACGATCAAAGTGGCATGGTAATTCTTGGTGGTAAACCATTTATACCATCGTTTATTGAAAATGGGACAGCTTATTTGCCAATCCGAACAGTAGCTGCTGCTTTTGGGCATCAGGTTAAATACGACAATACGACTAAAAAAATTAGTGTATTTGATACTGGTGGATATACAGGAAGTTTTAGTGGTGGCAAATTAGCTATATTACATGAAAAAGAATTAGTCTTAAATAAAGAAGATACATTTAATATTTTAAAAGTTGTTGAAATGACACGGGATATGGTTAAATCTTTAAGAGTATTAAAAATACCAACTCCAGTATTAGCTGGGGCTAGTGGTAACAATATTAATGTTAATATGTATATTGGTAAAGTTGAAGGAAATGAAAATGGAGCTCGTGTCTTATTGGATGACTTTATCAATGGTTTAAAGAAGAGAGGTATTAATATTTGATACCTCTCTTCTTTTTTTAAAAAGGAGTGAGAGCTTTTGATTAAATCAAGTGTTGCTTTTTCTTATGCTGGGAAAAGATCGGTAGATTTTGGTATTTATAATATTACTATTCAATCAGGATTGTATGAAGAACCATTTTTAGCTAGTAGAGATATTAGAGAAGTTGAAACAAGATGGAGTATGAAACCATATTTTCAAAATATTTCTTTAAAACCATTGGTATTTGATTTAAGTTTTGCTATTTTGGATTATTGGGATGACAAAAAAATACGTGAAATAGCAAGATGGTTAGCTCAAGATAATTATCAACCATTATTTTTTGAAGAAGATATTGATAGGATTTTTTATTGTGTACCTATTGATGATATAAATATTATCCATAATGGTTTAAAACAAGGATATATAACTTTAACATTTAGATGTGATGCTCCTTGGAGTTATACGAGACAATATGTTACTCCTGAATATGATTTTAGTGATAATCCTAATGGTGTTTTATTGTCGTTTGCTAACGAAGGTGATTTATATTTATATCCTGAGATGTGGATTACTAAAGTTGGCAATGGTGATGTGAGTATTATTAATCAAACGAATGGTGGTGTAGAATTCAAGTTTACAGGATTAGTTGATGGTGAAATAGTTTATGTAGATAATGAAAACCAATATATTGCAACATCATTAACTGATACTTATAGGTACGATAATTTTAACAATAATTATCTCGAGTTGGTAGTTGGAGTAAATAATTTATGGGTAACTGGTAATTGTAAATTGCAATTTAGATACAGATTTAAAAGACTGCAATAAGGAGGCAGTATAATGCTTGGTGATATAGATTTAACTAAGAAACCCCAACGACCTCAGTTATTTTTAGCAAAACCTGATAGAACAATAATTGCTAAATTAAATGAGGCGTATAATATTAAATTGAATTTAAAATTGGGAAATATTAATGAATTATCTTTTGAATTACCTATTCAAGTTGATATACATGGAGAACTTAAAGTTAATCCACATATTGATTTAATTAAAGGCAGATATTTAATTAAGTTAGTAAATGGTAATTATAGCGAATGGTATTTAATAACAAAAATAGTTGATTCGGCTAATGAAGATAGGGACGCAAAGATAGTCCAGTGTTTTAGTTTGGCTTATGAGTTAAAAGATAAGAATATACGTGCTTATAATGTTACAAGTTATAATGCTACACAAGTGTTGACTGATGCTTTATCTAATACAATATGGACAATTGGTTATATTGATGCTGATTTTGATTTAAAATATCGTTCATTTGATGTTTCTAATACAACAGTACTTGATTTTGTTTTTCAGATTGCAGAAACATTCGGGGCATTGATAATGTGGGATACAAACAATAGAACGATTAATTTTTATAAACCTGAAAATATAGGTATTAATAGAGGTTTGACAATTTCTTATAAAAAGTATTTAAAAGCGGTTGATAAAGAAGATGATTTTGATACAGTGGTAACACGATTAAAGGTTTTTGGGAGAGATGGGTTGAGTATACAAAGAGTTAACCCTACAGGCACAAATTATATCGAAGATTTTTCTTATTTTATGTACCCTTTTCAAAGAGATGAAAACAAAAATGTATTACGGCATAGTGATTATATGAGTGATAGTTTATGTAATGCTATATTAGATTACCAAGAATTAGTCGAATCAAAAAAAGGTGTGTTTAATGATTTATTAAATCAATTAAGTGTTGCCCAGGAGCAATTAACTAATGACCAAAATGAATACTATACTATTGAAACACAATTAAATATGGTTTTAGACGAATTAGATATAGCGCAAACTACAGGACAGCCGACAGATGATTTGATTCAACAAAGAGACGATTTGACAAATCAATTAAATGCTATACAAGATAAGATTAACACAGATTTAGCGAATATTCAAAATATTCAAAACCAAATAGATGATTTACGGAATATACTTAAACTTGAAAATAATTTTACTCCAGAACAAATTAAAGAGTTAAATCAATTTGTGATTGAAGAAGTATGGGAAGATGAGAATTATATTGACGACGAACAATTATATAATGACGCTATTAAGGTTTTTGAAAAATTGAAAATACCTCGATTGACTGTTAATGTTGATATAGTTAATTTTCTTGAGATAATAGAAGAACAACGGAATTGGGATAAATTAGTGTTAGGTGATGTTGTTACTATTAATTATGAAAGATTAAATATAAAAGTACAAGCGAAAATAATTGAAATAGATTTTGATTATGAAAATGGCGATATTAAACTAACGATTGCTAATACAACAGAAGTTAATAGTGATTTAGATAAATATTTAAAAATGCTTTATCAATCAGTGTCTACTTCTGCAACTGTTGATATGAATAAATATAAATGGAATAATACAGTAGCAACTGTAGATGATGTAACTACAATATTAAATAATGTGTGGGATACTGCTAAAAGAGCAATTGAAGGCGGTGTTAATAATAGTGTAACGATAGATAGGCGTGGTATTACAATAAAAGATCCCACTGACCCAAATAGATTTATTAGAATGACAAATGGTGTAATAGGATTTACAAATGATGGAGGCAATACATTTAAAACTGTATTAGATGCAAGTGGTGTTTATGCTGAAAGATTGATTGGGAAAATATTACTGGGCAATAATTTGATTATATCGGACGATACAGGTACATTTAATATAAGTGGAAATTTGTTAACTGTTAAAGATAATAATGGTTTGGCGAGGGTACAATTAGGAGAGTATGATACGGTTAATTTGAAATATGGGCTTAAAATTGTAAACAAAACAGGCACAGCAACAATATTAGATGAAGATGGCATGTTACAGACGTGGCAAGAAGGTAGAACTGATAATGTGGATGCGAATAATCCGCTTGTATTAAATGTGTATATCCCCCCTGAAACGATAAGTATAAGAAAGGCAATATTAAGGTTTAGATTGCAAGCGTTTAGAGCTTATGAAAAAGGAGCAGCTGCGTATGGTGGATGGAGTTTTACAAGTGGTCCAAGCAGTAAAACTACTGCTGGAACGGACTATACGATTGATACTATTCCTGTTGGATTAACAGCAAGTTGTGAGGTATTATACACAGATCCAGCTGGAAGTCATAGCCATAGTATTACAACAGATTTTCCGAGTGGCACACATAATCATGGGGTACCCGAGTATATTGGTACTGGACAGCATTCGCATAGTATAAGTATATCTTCTATTGGAGATCATACACATACTATAGAGCCTCATCATCATGGGCTTTTCCCACATTCACATAATATTGACCATACTCATCGAGTTTCAATTGGTAGTCATTCTCATGATATAATTTATGGTATTTATACGAGTACTACGGCAGCAAATGTAACGATAAAAATAAATGGGGTAGATAAAACAACTGAACTGGGTGGAAGTTTTAATAGCGATCAATCAAACATAAACATTGCTCCATATTTAACCATAGGGCAGTGGAATACTATTGAACTTGGTAGTAGTAGGTTAGGTAGAATCGATGCTTCGATATTTATACAAGCATTTATAGGGGTTTAATTTATTATCCAATTTATTTTAACACCTAATATTTGTAATATTACACCTGTTAATTGTGCATTATTATTATCTAAGGCTGATTGAAATCCAACAAGCAAAAAATTCTTTTTCTCCTTTGGGTAGAAATAATAATTGTCGTTGTCATTATATTGTATTGGATAATTGCGTTCTTCAAATAATGCTTTTTGTTTTTCGTCCTTAATATTTGCTTGAAAATATGCTGCCCCTGTAATTTTTTGCAATTGATTAGTAGTATTTTCTATTGTCCCGCTGATAGTAAATACTTTGCCCTCAAAGCGAGGATGAGTTTGATTATATTTTATATCATTGTTTAAAGTTATTTTTATGCCGTTTAAATTATAAGTATCGCCAAGTTTTAGTGTTATTACATTTTCTTTGTTGTTATTTGTACTTGTATTATTATTTTTTATATTATCATTTTGTATCCCTATCTTAATGATTTGCCCATTAAAATCAAGTGGTACACCCAATATATCACTTACTGCTCTTAATGGTATATAGGTTGTACCATTATAGTTTAAAATAGGTAAATCAGATTTGAATTCTTTTCCATTAACATACATTGGATATGGTGATTCATAAGCAATATATTGTTTAACTGTTGTAGCAAAAGATGGAATTATATTAAAGAGAATTGCACCAATAATTATGCCTATAAATAATTGTTTGTATTTTTTCAAAATTAATCATCTCCTTTTGTGTTTTACTTATATTATTAATCTAATTTTAACATATTATGCGAAATAAATCAATAAAATTTTTCTTTTATTATTTGTCCATTTATTATGGACAATTTTCAATATAGGTGGTGAAAACATGGAAATAATGCAATATCCTCAATATAATGACCCCCTAATAATTATATGGCGTAGGCGTAAAGGTACTATAGATGATCCATATGTAGATAAAACAGATACTCGGAAAATAATTAATGGGCAGATTGTATTATCAGAAATTCCTGATGAATTTAGTCATGTTATAATCGATGGATATGCTGAAATATATAGTGGTACTCCTGCTTCTAATCAATTTGTTGTGGATTACCAAAATGGGATAGTAACTTTTAATCCTTCAGAGGAAGGTAAAACTGTAACAGCTACTTATAAAGGTAGGGGTATAATTATGTACCCCGCCGAAAGAATATATGTTCATTCTAATGATCCGAATATAGTACAAAATATTCAAAAAATGATCGACGATGGACAACAAGCTATTGAAGCATATACAAATATAAGTAATGCTATAGATACAGCTAATACAGTTAAAGAACAATTAGAAGCTGATATTTCTACAGGTAATACATTGCATACTACTTTAACAAATGATATTTCTAACGGGAACACGCTTCATACTAATTTAACAAATGATATTAATACAGGTAATACGCTGAAATCTAATTTAGATAGTGTTATTTCGACTGGAGATTCGTTGCATACTACTTTAACAAACGATATTAATTCAGGTAACACTTTACACACTACATTAACAAGTGATATTGATACGGGTAATACCCTTCATACTACTTTAACAAGTGATATTGATACGGGTAATACACTTCATACTACTTTAACAAGTGATATTGATACGGGTAATACGCTTCATACTACTCTTACTAATGATATAAACTCTGGGAACACTTTAAAAACGAGCTTAGAGACTGATATTAATACGGGCAATACACTTCATACTACTCTTACTAATGATATAAACTCTGGGAACACTTTGCATACTATGCTTACCAATGATATAGATACAGGAAATGCATTGCATACTACTCTTACTAATGATATAAATGCAG
>Ga0247720_100034_pt1 | contig 76600 bp, 82 predicted proteins | sample MSEWel2015_12_15_FD_189078 | JGI IMG/M metagenome (GOLD analysis project Ga0247720, IMG submission 189078) | Subsurface sediment microbial communities from gas well in West Virginia, United States - MSEEL Well Study Marcellus 3H_2015_12_15 | ecosystem: Environmental > Terrestrial > Deep... | reverse complement strand
CGGGGGGCCCCCCCCCCCCCCGTTATAGCAATATTTTCCATTTCCTCTTGCGGAATCCGTAAAAATGCCTCTACCACCCGGGGGTCAAACTGCCGGCCTGCACACCGCTTCAATTCCTCATATGCCTCCTGCGGGGTAAATGCTTCCCTGTATGGCCTGGCAGAGGTCATGGCGTCGTAGGCATCGGCCACACGAATAATGCGCGCCAAAAGCGGGATCTCTTCTCTTGATAGGCCAGCCGGATAACCCCCGCCCCCATAGTCTTCGTGATGGTGCCGTACGGCTGCAATGACCGCCGCTGGGAACCGGGCCGGTTCCAGGATCCTGGCTCCTACTTCAGGATGACCCTGCATCTCTTTTCTTTCTTCCGGGGTGAGGGGGCCCGGTTTAAGAAGAATGTCCTCTTGTATGCCAATTTTGCCCAGGTCGTGTAACAGGCCGGCCATATAAACATGTTCCTCCTCTTCAGCACCAAGTCCCAGCATACGGGCGCAGGGGCGTGCCCATTGGGCTACCCGGATGGAATGCCCCCTCGTGTATACGTCCTTGGCCTCCAATGCCGCTGCCAGCGCCTGTACGGTACTCAGGTAGTACTCCCGCAGCGAGGAGTAAAGGCGGGCGTTTTCCAGCGCCAGCCCGACTTGAGCTGCAACGGTACCCAGGTACTCAACTTCTTCTTCCGCCCAGCGGCGCGGTACAGGAGAATAAACCTTTAATGTGCCCACGATCTTTCCGCCTGCTTTCACCGGCACCACAACCAGGGCCCGCATCTCAAGCGCGTAGTAGGGCAGGTGCCTGTCAGACCCGTCGGCGGCCAGGTCCTCCACTACCACGGCTTCCCCTTTTTGGAGCACTTCACCCAGCAAGTTATCCTCCGGCCGAACGCGGGCGACCCTCGCCTGCAACTTCGGACTCATACCCAGGCTGGCCCTCAGCACCAGCTCGCCGGTATTTTCGTCAAGTACCCGCAGGGCACACCACCGTGCACCCAGCACGTCCCTCACACTTGCCAGGGCTGATTCAAGCACTAGATCGACATCAAGGTGGCTCGATAACACCTGCCCTACTTCGATCAGCCGTTCCAGCATTGCTGCCCTTTCCTGCACCTTCCGGAAAAGCCGGGCATTTTCCAGGGCCAGCCCCAGAATGGTGCCCAGGGTGGTCAAAAAGACGGCTTCCTCTTCGGTGAAGCGTTGCCCCCCTGGCTTGCCTGCTAAGGTTAGTACTCCCATCACCTTGCCGCCAGCTTTAAGAGGTATTGCAACTGCCGGCAGCTTTTCTTCGGGCGTGCTTTCTCGGGGACGGCTGTCAAAGTGCGCGGCGATAGCTTCCCGCCCAACCGCGGCTATTATTTCCCCTGCAGGAATAACCCTTAATTTGTTGTCCGGCTCCATGGTAGCTGCTACCTCAAGAGCTGCCGCCCCCGGCTCCGTTTCGCCAAGCATCACCACCGACCCGCTGGTGGCACCGGTCAATTCCAGCACCGCCTGAAGTCCCTTCCGGGCGGCTTCGGCCACCTGCAGGCTGCCGGAAACTGTTTTGCTGAATTCAAAGAGAGCGCTGAGTTCGTCTGCCTTTTTCTGCAGTTCCTGCCTGGTGTACAACAGCTGGGCCACAGTTTCCGTCACTGCCCCCATCATCTCCGCCGCTTTCCGCAGCCGTTCTTCAGACCATAAAGGTACCCCTTGGGCCGCTACCCAGAGCTCTTCCCGGTCTATGCCTGTCTCCCGGGCAAGTTCGGCTACTTCCTCTTCTGTGAGCGGCTTAAGCGCTACGCTGCCGCCCACCAGTACCGCTACTGTTTCTCCTGCTACCCGGAGGGGTACTGCCACATGCACCAGCCCGGCATGGCAGGTGTCAAGGACTGCTCTCCCTGCGTCCACGGCAGCCCTGGCAAAGATTACACGTGAAGCCCCACACTTGGCTCTTCCTTCTGGATTAGCATTAAGGAGGGCGCAGAAAGAGCATAGGTTGGAGGTTTTGGTGAGGAGTTGTCCGTCCGGATAGGTGACCGAAGCTGCCAGCCCCAGGGCCTGGCTCATGCTCTCTTGCAGTCTTTGTAAGCCGATGTGTTTCAGTTCTTCGTAGTACTGCATTAATTTTCCTCTCTCCATGAAAGGAACCCCATACCTCCTGCTGGGAGTGCTTGCCAAAAAAGGCCTGCTTGCCGGACCGGCAGTCCCGCGGGAGTGTTAAATGCCGGGCCTTTGGCAGCCTTTCTTTCCCCCTTGTCCCGTACATCCTGGCGTCGGCCACTGCGAGCAGGGCATCTACGTCTTTCCCGTCTGCCGGAAACCGCGCCAGCCCCACCGACAGGCTCAAGGGTATCTCCGCACCAGAAAACCGTATCGCTTGCAGATGCTTCTCAAGCCGGGCCCGGAGTGTGTCCAGGCGCGGCCCTTGGGCTGCGCTTCCCTTCCTGGGCCTCTTTAGCACGCTCGCCGCTGAGGTAAAAAAGGCCCGCTGGTTGTATAACTGGTAAGCGGGTCGCTTTCGGCCTCGCGCTGGTAACGGCATGAAGCCCGGGCCATTTCCATTATCGACTATAGGACTAAAGAGGTGCCGGTGTTGGAAAGAATAAGTTCGCTCACTATTCTTTTGAGCAAAGGAGAGAAGCGGAAAAACTCTCCCAGTAGGTCCAGGGAAATACCGGCCAGCACCAAGGGCAGGCCGATAAAAAGCACTAGTATAACTTCCCCTTAAGCATAACACTGCCCGTTGACCGGAGGGCTGAGAGCCTGGACTGCGGCATAAGTCCTGGGATCTACGTGTCAGATGCTTGCTGCTGGGCTGGCGCACCCGGCTCTTTTTTCTCCCAGCTCTCTTTAAGGGCAACTTCGGCGTAGGCGAAAAGCTCTTCCCCATCCTTCCCGTTGTCGGGATATACCGCAATCCCGTAGCTCCACGTACCAGGCAGGAAACCCTCCAGTTTCGTTGTCACCACCTGCGCGCCTTCTTTCCCCGTATGAGGGAGAATCAACGCCAGCGTACTCTTGCTGAGCTCTATGACGGTGTCTATCTCGCGCAGGCGCCGCCGCGCCTGCCTGGCGCATTCCCCAATCTTTCCCTTGCCCAACCTTTCAGACCGGGCCAGAACCAGGGCTACATTTAGCCCGCCCCTGCTCGCCCGGTTGATCTCATTCCTGAGTACTTTATGCAGCAGCTCCGCAGGGGCTACTTCTCCCCTGGCGCCAGGTCCTATCAGTTTCTCTACGCGGCGCACCAGCTCCTCGACCGAGTAGGGCTTGCAGAGGTACTCTACCGCCCCCAGATCTATCGCCTTCTTGACCACGGTGACGTTGCTCTCGACCGTTACCACCATGACCGGAACGTACCGATACTCCGGCAGGCGTTTGAGGTTCTCCAGCACAGCCAGGCCGTCCATTCCCGGGAGGTGGATGTCGAGAATCACCAGGTCGTACGGTTCTACTTTTCCCCTGGCCTTAACCAGCGCTTCCTGGCCGCTGGCGGCTTCGTCCACCAGGTAGCCCTTCTCCTCCAGTGTTCTCCTGGAGGAAAACCTGGTGAGGGTAGAGTCTTCCACCAGCAGGATGCTCTTTTCCGGCAAGGCTAGCAAGATTTTCAGCCCTCCCTTCGAGACCGTTTCCGGTCCCGGAATCTATTCTAAATTTATCAAGGGGGTTTTCTCCCTTTTTATCGCCAGGGACAAAGGCCGGACCGACAATATTTACCCCGGCTTCATCGTCTCAAAGCTATCATATCGCTATGCTTCCGTTCCCGCTAATAAAGTTAGAAATTCGACGCAAACTACCATTTTCCTCCAAGGTTATCCTATCTTCGCAAAAAAGTTCCTCCGGCCCTGGAAAGGGCTGCTTTCCGAAAAGTATCCCCTTGTTCCAGAAGTATGCTATAATCTGCTATTATCAGTGCGTCCCAGCGGCAATAAAAAAGCGGCCCCATCATGGCCGCTCCTCGCTCTCGAATACCCGTTCTTACTGCAGGTAACGCCGCGCTCCCAGGTATCCCCTGGCAAATAACGGTTCGTCCAGGCGGCTGGATATGACGCCCCGGCCGGAACGAGAATTGATGAACTCCCCGTTGCCGGTATAAATACCGACATGGGTGGGCAGGCTCCCCGAACCTTCCGTATTGAAAAAGACCAGGTCGCCCGGTTGCAGTTCCTCCCGGGCCACCTGCCGGCCCACCTGGAACTGCAGATCGGCATCCCGGGGCAGCTTAATGCCGTTTAAATAATAGGCAATGTAAGTCAGCCCGGAACAGTCGATGCCGTAAAGGCTGACCCCGCCCCAGAGATAAGGTGCTCCCCGTAAGCGTTCAGCTGTCTTAATTACATCCTCGCCGCTGCGCTTACCTTTCACCTTTCCCCCGGGCCAGACCTCAACCTCGTTTGCCGGTAGCCAGGCCGTTCCCCGGCCGGGGAGCCAGACCTCCATCCAGCCTTCTCTTTGCCGCAGCAGCGGTAAGTCAGTAGCCAATAAGGCTTCACCGGCGGTGTCGGACCCTCCCGGCTGCCGGTAAAGGGTAGCGCGGGGGACGGTCACGGCTGCCAGGACCTGCACCGGCGGGGGAGTGTCCAGGCCCACATCCGCTGTTTTCAACCACCCGATATAGCCGTCAGGTACCTGGCCCTGTAACCAATCCCCTTCCTGCTTTAATACCTTTACCTCATCCCCCAGCAGGGCCTGGGTAACCAATTCCGCCTCCCGGCCGGGGTTGGCCCGGACGTCGGCCACAGGTGTTCGGACATAATAGGAAGTCTGCCGGGCCGGTGTCGGCGCTGAAGGTTCCCCCGGCAGCGGTAAGCGTACGGCCTTTTTATTCAACGTTATCACCCCTATCATTATTAAAGCTAGAAACAGGAGCAAGAAAAGAAATAATTGGCGTCGCAATCTAAACCTTCAACTCCCCAACCCGGATTTCTTGCCGGGATTTGTAATGTCTCCGGTTTTTTATCTTGCCACAAAATAAAATATATTATTGAAGTCCTATCCGTATGTATGCTAAAATATGCCTGGAATTTCATTACCGGGGGTTTTTTACCATGCAAATTGCCATTAAATTTGGTGATCTGACCGTACTGGCCGAGCTCAACGACAGCGAAACCGCCCGGAAAATTGAGGCGGCCCTGCCCATAAGCAGCCGGGTGAATACCTGGGGCGATGAAATTTATTTCCCGATTCCCGTAAAGGCCGGGTTGGAAGAAGGAGCCACGGCAGATATGGAAGTAGGTGACATCGCTTACTGGCCGCCGGGCCACGCCTTCTGCCTGTTCTTCGGGCCTACGCCCGCCAGCATTGATGACAAGCCCCGCGCCGCCAGCCCAGTAAATAAAATCGGACGCATCTTAAGCGATCCCGGGCTGTTAAAAAAAGTACCCGACGGTGCTAAAGTAGAAATCCGGGCCGCTGGTGCAAGGTAGTGCGTTTGCAGAAAGGGTTTTTGCGTGCATGCCGCTAACAAAATAAAAGCCCTGCAGGGGTATTGCCGGCAGGGCTTTTTTATGTCAAACCATCGCGGGTATAACAGATCTTAGTACCTTGAGTACTTACCTAAATCACTTTAGAAGCCATTTTCACTTCCTGTACAGCTGCACTAACAATCTCTAATGCCCTGTAAAATTCCTGACTTTTAGAGGGTGACCCCGGACTTGAATATAGCGATCTCCCTTACACCCAGGGTTTCCGCTTTTGTCGGTTCTCCGGAGGCTACCCGCAAAACCTGCTCCAACAATTCTCCTGCCAGTTCCGCCATATACTCACCCTCCAGGACCCGGCCGGCGTTAAAATCAAACCACCGGGATTTTTTAGAGTAAATGGCGGTGTTGCTGGCGATTTTTATCGTGGGTACGCAGGTGCCCAGGGGTGTACCCCGGCCGGTGGTGAAAAGGATGATCTGGCAGCCGGCCGCCGCCAGGGCCGTGGAGGATACCAGGTCATTGCCGGGCGCGCTTAAGAGGTTGAGCCCCTGCTTCTGGCACCTCTCGCCGTAATCCAGGACGTCTACCACTGCTGCCGTGCCGCCTTTCTGCACGCAGCCGAGGGACTTTTCTTCCAGGGTGGTTATGCCGCCTTCTTTGTTGCCGGGTGAGGGGTTCTCGTAAACCGGCTGGCCGTGGTCGAGGTAGTATTGCTTCCAGGTGTTGATCAGCTTTACTATCTTTTGAAACACCTCTTCATCCACGGCCCGGTCCATGAGGATGGTTTCGGCGCCGAACATTTCCGGTACTTCGGTGAGTACCGCCGTGCCGCCCCCTGCTATTATCCGGTCGGCTACCAGGCCTGCCAGGGGATTGGCGGTTATGCCGGAAAAGGCGTCGGAACCGCCGCACTTGAGCCCTATTTTTAGTTCGGATATTGAGCAGGGCTCGCGTTTGGAGGTGGCAACATGTTCTGCCAGTTCTTTAAGGAGCCTTAAACCAGCGGTCATTTCGTCTTCTACTTCTTGGGCTACCAGGAATTTAATCCTCCCGGGGTCTACCTCTCCCAGCACCTGGCGGAAGGCCGGAATATTGTTGTTCTCGCAACCTAAACCCAGGACCAGTACCCCGCCGGCGTTGGGGTGGCGGCAGAGGGAGGCCAGGAGCTTTTGGGTATTATAGTGGTCGTCACCAAGCTGCGAGCAGCCGTAGGGGTGCTTGAGGGCATATATGCCGTCTATTGCGCTTTTACCCTCCAGTTCCTTTGCAACGTTCCGGGCCAGGTTCTCGGCCAGCTGGTTGACGCAGCCCACCGTGGGGATAATCCAGAGCTCGTTTCTTACTCCTACCTGGCCGTCTGGTCGCCGGTAGCCGCGGAAGGTCGGATTCCCTTCAAAGGCAACCGGCGTTATGGGGAGGGGGGTATAGGTGTATTCTTCTAGCTTCTCCAGCCTGCTGTGCAAATTGTGGCTGTGCACCCACTGTCCGGCTTTCACCGGCTGGGTGGTTATCCCGATTGCATAGCCGTATTTCTTTACTTCCTGGCCGGCTGGCAGGTCTAAAAGGGCAAATTTGTGGCCGGCTTTGATGTTTTCTTGCAAGTGTATTTCACGTCCAGCTATTAGAACGGCTTCACCCGCCTTTAGATCTACCAGGGCAACGGCTACGTTATCCCGGGCATGCAGCTGGATTGCTTTTTTCATGCTCCTTCTCCTTCTGCCAGCACTTTTTCCAGGGCTGCCGCCATGCCGCCGGTAACAATCTCTTGCAGGTAAACCCCCAGTTTCTCCGCCAGGCCGGGAACGCTATTTAATTCCTTGCCCCACACTTCGCTGTTACCCAGGATATATGCGGCTACTTCTCTTGCACTTTCCGCTGTTCCTTTATACTGCTGCCAGGCTGCCTGCCAGAAGGACAGGGCCTCGGGGGCGTCTTCGATAATAAACTCTCCCTGCGGCCGCTTCCCCTGGAATTGCCGCCCGTTTGTCTTGCCGTCCTTAAATAAGCTTGCCATGGCGGCCAGGGAGAAGGTGAGCTTTGCTGGTACGGCCTTTTTCTTTGCTACGTAGTCCAGTAATGACGGTAGCACCCGGGTCTTGTATTTGGAGGTGGTGTTTAACAAAATGCTCTGCCAGCGGTGGACGATATAGGGGTTGCGGAAGCGCTGCAGCACTTCCCCGGCAAATTCGGTTAGCATTCCTTTATCCAGGTCGGTCGCGGGTATGACTTCGTTATATATTAATTCCTCCATAAAGCGGCCGATGCGGGGATGTTCTACAGCCTCCCTTACCGTGTCGATGCCGCTTAAGAAGGCTACGGCGGCTGTGGCGGTATGGGCGCCGTTCAGGATGCGTACCTTGCGGGTGCGGTACGGCGTCATGTCGTCCGTCCAGATAACGTTAAGTCCCGCTGCATGGAAGGGGAGCTTTTCTTTAAGGTGCGTAGGGCCTTCGATTACCCACAGGTGGAACAGCTCGCCGGTGTCCAGCAGGTCGTCTTGATAGCCTAGCTCTCTGGCCAGTTGCTCTGCTTCTTCGCGGGGGTAACCCGGTACCACCCGGTCCACCAGGGTGTTGAGGAATATGTTGGCTTCTTTTAGCCACTGCTGGAATCCTTCCGGTAACCCCCACTCTTCGGCCAGCCTTAAGGTTATTTCTTTGAGGTTGTCGCCGTTCCTGTCGATGAGCTCGCAAGGAAGAATGAGCATCCCTTTATCCGGGTCGCCCTGGAAGTGTTTATAGCGGTGGTAAAGATAAGCCGTTAGTTTCCCGGGGAAGGATCGCGGTGGGGCGGATGTTATGCTGTCCCCGGGGTCGTAAGTGATGCCGGCTTCGGTGGTGTTGGAGATGACGATGTCGATTTGCGGGTCTTCGGCGCAGCGCATGACGGCCTGCCAGTCTTCGTAAGGGTTAATACCCCGGCTGATGGAAGTGATAATCTCCCGTTTTTCTACAACCTGGCCGTCTTGATACCCGCGCAGGATCAAGGTATACAGGCCGTCCTGGTGGTTTAATTTGTCGATCAGGCCCTGAGCCAGGGGCTGCACTACCACCACCCGGCCCTGGAATAAGCCTTTTTTGTTCAGTTCATGGATCATCCAGTCGACAAAGGCGCGCAGGAAATTGCCTTCCCCGAACTGGAGGATACGCTCAGGTAAGTTATCCGGGTAAGGGCCTACCTCCAGGTTGGGTGGGAAGCTGAAATCGCCGGTGAGTAGTGTTTTATTAAGTGCAGGCATGTTCTTTTTCACCTTCCCTAGCACCAATTTCATAAAGTTTATCGTGGAAAACCTGTTTTTAGGCTTACGTTTATGCTCAATTTTCCTTACAGCAGGCTTTTTAAATACCTTATAGCCCCCGCTGCCGCCTCCTCAGGAGCAGGATAGGGGAGGCATTCCAGGGCGATATAACCTTGATAACCCATATTTTTCAAGGTTGCTATTATCTTTTTAAAATCAAGATGTCCCTGTCCCGGATAACGCCTGTTGCTGTCGGCAAAATGAATATGGCCCAGTGCTTCCCCCGTGTTTTTCAGAGTCTCGTCAAGATCAACCTCTTCGATATTCATGTGAAAGGTGTCCAGATGGACCTTAAGGCAAGGGGTATTGAACCGCGCTAAAAAGTTTAAAGTATCAGCTGCCGTATTGAGAAAATTGGTTTCATAGCGGTTGATAGCTTCTAAGAAAAGCACCACGCCGCATTTTTTAGCTTTCTCCAGGCAAACAGCCAGGCCTTCTGCGGCGTAATTTTCATATTGTTTAAATTGGCCAATGTCAGGTATTACTCCTCGCATTGAGCCAACAATAACTCCCGCCCCCAGGCATGAGGCAACTTCAATATGGTCTAAAATACGTTTAACAGCTTTCTCCCTTATATGAGCCTCAGGATGGGTCAGGCTTAATTTATCCACCACATACCCCAGGCCCGTCCCCAGGGTAGAAACAGTTATTCCTTCCTCCTGACAAACTTTTAAAATCTGCTCCACCTCAAGTTCGCGCGGGTCGCGCACGTGGATCTCTACAGCATCATACCCCAGTTCAGCGGCTTTTTTAATGTTATCAAGATAAGGCCCCCTGAGGATAAAGGGGGCGCTTTCAGATACATTTTGAGCGAGGGACACACTTAATTTCATTTTTATAGACCTCCGCCCGCAGGTAATTTAACAGGAACAGGCCTGCCTTCGGCCAGTGACTGCTTGGCTGCCAGGCCGATTAAAACAGGCTGCAAGCCGTCATTGCCGGTAACAGGCGGTTGTTGGTCGTTCAAAATGCAGTTTATGAAAGCCTTTATTTCTTCGATATAAGCCTGCTGGTATCTTTCGATAAAGAAATGCTGCAGTTTATCAGCCAGGAAACCTTCTTCAGTGCTTAATACAGTGGGAGTTAAAGGTGGATTACCTACCATGGCACAGCCTTTAGAACCCAGGATTTCCACTCGCTGGTCGTAACCGTAGACACTCTGGCGGCAGTTGTCTATCACACCAACGGCACCGCTGGCAAATTTTAAAGTGACTATAGCAGTATCTATATCTCCCGCTTCACCTATAGCTTTATCTACCATTACGCCACCTACAGCATGTACCTCGGTGACTTCGCTCCGCGACAGGTACCTGGCCATATCAAAGTCATGAATGGTCATATCCAGGAAAAGGCCGCCGGAAACTTTTATATAGTCAATGGGAGGCGGTGCGGGATCACGGGAGGTTATTTTTATAACCCGTATATCACCAATCTTCCCCTGCCCTATCAAGTTATAGGCTTTCTTAAAACCAGGATCGAAGCGACGCTGGAAGCCAATCTGTAACTTAACCCCGGCTTTCTCCACCTCATTAAGAGCTTCCTGGATCTTATTTAAGTCAAAGTCTATGGGCTTTTCACAGAAGATATGCTTGCCAGCGCGAGCAGCCTGGATTATTAAAGGGGCATGGGTATCGGTGGAAGAGCAAATTAAAACGGCGTCAATGCTTTCGTCTTCAATGATCTTTTGCGGATCACTAAAAACGTGTTTTATCCCCAGGTTATTCGCCCAGTCTTTAATCTTATCACTATAAAGATCGGCAACAGCAACAAGCTCTGCTTCCGGAATATAAAAGCGAATATTTTCACCGTGAACCCTGCCGATACGTCCAGCGCCTATCAGACCTATCTTCAACTTTTCCGGCATACCTTGCAGCCCCCTCGTAGTAAGTTTAGAGGTAACCCGACCACCTAAAGCAACGGCGGGCATCAGGTAACACTGCCCAAGTTCTACGACGCCCGCCGGAGCTTAAGGTTGAAACTTTTATCTGGCCAGTAATTCTTTGTAACAGGAAAAGGCTAATACAGAAATCACACCATTTAATCTATTATGCATTAACTTATAGCTTATGGAATGCTCCAATATAGGGTAACTCGTAGACCGATTTCCAACCCTCGCTTAAAGGTTCTTTCAGGAAGGGCCGCATTTCTTCTTCCGTCCGTAAGGTTACCTTTTCAACCGGCGGTACAGTGCCGGGCGGGAAGGCTTCCAGGATGTGGTCATGCAGCAGGGTGAGGTACTTCAAAATGGCAGCGATGGGCCGCTTGGCCTTCCTGGCGGACGCCAGGCTGGGTTTGCCTACCACGCCCTGGGGAGTGGCCGCCCGTTCAATAGCTGCATGCCCTTCTCCTTCGGACCAGCGGTGGGGACGCCGGTAGGGGTCCACTGAAGTATCAAAGTGTCCCGGCGGCAGGAAGCTTTCTCCCTGGGCGTCCTGCACCACGCTCATATCGATCATGCCGGGGAATAGCAGCAGGGCAACCGAGGTTTCGGATTCATCGGCGTGGATGAAATCCGTTTGCAGGCTATCTTCTCTATCTACCGGGAAGAAGAATTCCCTTACAGCCCGGTGCCAGTCGATGACCTGGAAGACACCCGGCAACTGGAAGCGTTTCATAAACTCCTGGATGGCGGATTCCAGCATCCACAGGTGACCATGATTGTTGACCAGGATAATCTTTCGGAAGCCATCGTTCCATAAGCCCAGCATAGTGTAGATTACGGTTTCCTCAACGACTTCTTTTGGCATGATTACTGTTCCCGGCATGCCCAGATGGTGGTAGGGATGGCCGCCGTAATTCAGGGGTGGAAAAGCCAGGTTCACTTCTCGTCCTTGCTTGGCCGTATAACGACGCACACCCTCTAAAATCTGGGTGACCATGAAGGTGTCCAGGCCGCTGTTGGCATGAAGGCCGTGGTTTTCTGTACAGCCGATAGGCACAAACACTATGTCATTTTTCTTGCGCTTTTCGATTACCTTGACCCGAGGGGTATTCTGGATATAAGTACCGGGTTTACCCAGTTCTGGTTCTGAAGGAATCTCGTATTCTTTCAGGATAGCGTCGATTTCTTCTTCGGAGGCCTCCCAGATTTGTTTCTTCAGGCGGCCGACTTCGTTGTCTTCAAAGATAATGGCCGGGTGATCGGTTAATAGCCATCCTTTGCATATTTTTTGGTCCATATGCTTTACTCCTTTGCTTTGTATTTTGTTGACAGTAAAATTGCCCCGGTTAAAAGTGAAACTTATTCTTTATCCAGGCGCACGGTAATCTTACATTCTTTCCGGTCAGTTCTTAAAGTCACCAGGTTTTCGGGTACCTCATCGAGGGTGATCTGCTTGGTGATCATGGGCAACATATTCATCCCGGCGGCCATGCTCTCAATAACCCGCGGGAAGGTACCATGCCCGGAATGCCCCTGGGCACCGATTATCTGCGCCCGGCGCACCTGCAGGACTTCCCCGGTCACCGGCATTTTGGCATCCGCGCGGGCAACTACAATGACCCTGGCATTCAGCGTCTTTTGCTCCCAAATCGTTTTTTCAATCTGGGGATAAACTATTGTTGGCAAACCGGTGGCTTCCAGGTACAGGGCGGCGCCATAGCCGTGGGTAATTTCCAGGACTCTTTCGGTGAAATCTTCCTGAAGGGGATTAATGGTATAGTCTGCTCCCATCTTGCGTCCCAATTCGGCCCGGGACGGTTCGGGTTCGGATAAAATAACCTTAGCCGCGCCCTGGCGCTTCAAAATGGCACAGGCTGCGATACCAATCGGCCCACCACCACAAATTACCACGTTATCGCCAGGCCGAATGCCACCCAGAATACCCCAACCGCTGCGCTCAATCACGGCGTTATAAGCTACCGACGTAGGCTCCACCAGGCTCCCCAACAAAAATACTTCTTCGTCTGAATAATGTTCGCGCAAGGGTTCAAGGCTCCAGACTACACGGGCGGGAACTTTTATATACTTGGCCATGGCGCCGTCAACGTTGAATCCGAGCTCATCCAGCCGTTCGCAGTGGTTTGGCCATCCATCAGCACAGGGCTGGCAGGCGCCACACCAGAGCATTTCCTCAGCACAAACCGCCTCACCGCCTTTAAACGGCTTATTGGTCCGTTTATCGAACGCACCCGGCCCGGCATCAACGATTACGCCGGAGAACTCATGACCTAGAACAGCAGGAAAACCTGTCAGGCCGGGGTATAAAATATAACCTTGTTCATCGGGCTGGGCCATATGGACATCGCTACCACAAATACCGCAGGCTTTGACTTCGATTACTACTTCCCCCGGGCCGGCCTGGGGAACATCCCTTTCCTCGATAGTTACCCTGGGATTGCGCCATACCTTGCTCCCCAGATAGGTCTGCCGGCCTTCAAGGTCCTTGGGCCCCAGCTTGAATTCCGGTTTGGGGTCCCAATCGGCATGGAGTACTACGGCGCGCATTTTGGTGCTCATTAAACACACACTCCTCGTAATTTATTTTATGGTATTCTTTAGGTATACCATAAGTTTGATAAAAATAAGATAATAGGTTGATGGCATTATATTGTCTATATCTTGGTCGCCAAACAATTAAAACCTGGCGACCAAGTCATTACTCCATTGGTTCTATTTTCCTAAAATTTTGGCTAACCTCGCCTGTTCCTCATCAACATTTTCTTGGGTTACAACTTTTGTCCCTGTATCGATGCGCTTTTCTACGTTTTCTCTTTTAGCTGCTTTAACAGCAGCTTCCACACCCATATAGCCAATATTATAAGGATTTTGTGCTACAGAAGCAGTTAGCTTGCCTTCTTTAATCGACTTAAGGGCATCAGGAGAACCATCAAATCCAACTACTATCATATTCTTTTTAGCCGCTTCAATTGCTCTTAAAGCACCTAAAGCCATTTCATCATTGGTGGCATATACTCCCTGAATATCAGGATTGGCTTGTAAAATGTTTTCCATAACTGTCATACCCATTTGCCGCTCACTATTAGCAGGTTGAATTGTAACAACTTCCAATCCTTCCGTTTTAAGGACTTCTATTGCCCCATTAGCTCGCTCATCATGTGTAGGATCGCCTAGCGCACCGCGCAAGATCGCAACTTTGGCTCCTTTGCCAAGTTTTTTAACTAAGAATTCGCCCGCCTGTTTTCCGCCAACATAATTACCTGTCCCCACAAAAGAAACTTTGCCATCCCATTGGGCATCGGTATCAATTAATACAACAGGAATATTTTGAGCTTTAGCACGTTCAAATACCGGTATTGCTGAACTTGGTTGACTGGGAGCTACAACTAAAGCAGATACTTTTTTTGTAATCTGATCCTCAATCATCGATACCTGTTCAGTTACCTTGGTTTCGGCATCAGGGCCTAAAACTGTAACTTCAATCCCCAATTTGTTAGCGGCGTCTTTAGCCCCCGCTTCTACGAGGCGCCAGTAGTCACTATTCAAAGCCTTTACTACTACGCCAACACGAATTTTACTAGTAGTTTGGGTTCCTTGACTGGTAGTACCACCTTTTTCAACGGTCTGGGTACTCTCTCCCTTACCACCGCAACCAGCAAGTACAAGCAGCGAAAGTACAAGTATCCAAATAATTACTAGCAGACGTTTATGCATCGTTAAGCCCTCCTTTTTCAAGAAAAGTTGATTATATTTTTACAGCCCGTTGGCATTTTCAGCCATCCCTACCTCCTCTCTATAATTGCTGACACCAGTACTGTCGCTCTCTGTTACTAATGGTTAAATATATATCACCTCCTGACTTTAGTTATAGCCCGCTGGCGCAATACATCCACGTAGACTGCACCTATAATAACTGCTCCAATGGCTACTGTTTGGAGAGCAGCAGAAACCCCAAGCAGATTAAGTCCATTACGCAAAACTGCCATAATCAATGCTCCAACCAAGGTGCCCCATACAGTTCCTACGCCACCAAAAAAACTGGCACCACCTATAATCGCTGCTGCAATGGCATCCAGTTCATATCCTAGGCCAGCTAAAGGATATGCCGCATTAACACGTCCTACTAGTACAAGTCCCGCTAAACCCGCCATCAATCCGCTTAAGGTATAAACTATTACCAGAACTCTTTCTACAGGCACTCCTGATAATCGCGCTGCTTCCGGGTTGCCGCCTACAGCATAGATATAGCGCCCTGTAGTAGTTCTTGTAAGGAAGAAATGAAAAATAATATAAACGACAATAACCAGCATAAAGCTAACAGGTAGAGGCCCCCAAAAGGCTGCCCCTAAAAATTGAACAGAAAGAGGAAAACCGGATACGGGTGAAGCTCCTGTTATGATTAGCGCTAAACCCCGAGCAATATTCATAGTTCCTAACGTAGAAATAAAAGGGTGGGGGAGATGAAGTTTAGTCAACATTATACCATTCAAAAAACCCATGAAAGCGCCCAACAACAAACCAATCATGACTCCTATAAAAGGGCTTACATTTAACTTTATTATTAAAATCGCCATGCTTGTAGTTGCCAGAGCAAGAATCGAACCTACAGATAGATCGATACCGGCAGTCAAGAGTGTTAATAACATACCTACCGAAATAAGACTATTAATAGCAGATTGCCTGGCTATATTCATGAGATTATTTAGAGTAAGAAAGTCAGGTGATAATAATGTTAAAATTCCAGATAGCAAAATTAAACCTAACAAAGCACCAAGATTATATAATACATCTTTCCAATTAATATTTTTAGGGTGAAGCAATTCGGATTCATTTACCATAGATATTAATACCCCCCTGTCGCCGCTTTCATAATTTTTTCTTGATCGGCTTCGTCCCTTAATAATTCGGCTGTAATGCGCCCATTATTCATAACTAAAATGCGATCGCTCATGCCTAGTATTTCGGGCAATTCAGACGAGATCATAATTACAGCAGCTCCATCTTGAACTAAATTATTGATCAGATTATGAACTTCTACCTTGGCCCCTACATCAATTCCCCGCGTAGGTTCATCAAAAATAAAGATCCGGGACCTGGTACAAAGCCATTTTGCTAAAACAACCTTTTGTTGGTTTCCTCCACTCAGATGCCGTGCTTTCTTCTTGATTTGCAAAGGCTTTATATGGAGATCCCTTGCCAATTGCTCAGCAGTTTGCCATTGTTTACGTACATCCAACCAGCCCCATTTTCTAAATTGTTTAATACCTGCTAATGTCACATTAAAGGCAATACTTTCTCCTAATATAAGTCCTTGAGTTTTCCTGTCTTCTGTTAAAAATGCTAACCCTGCGTTAATTGCGTCCCGTGGACTCTTGATATTAACTCTCTCTCCGTATATGAAGATACTTCCTTTTGTCATGGGATCTGCCCCAAATATAGCTCGTGCCAACTCTGTCCGACCAGCCCCAACCAGACCAGCAATTCCCAAAACTTCACCTTCATATGCAGTAAAACTAACCCCTTTTAATCCCGTATCTGTCCAAACATCCTCAACCCGCAAAGCTTCCCGTTTTCTTTCAACATACACCTTGGGAAATTTCTCTTTTAAAGTCCTCCCTACCATTAGCTTAATGAGATCATCAATATCAAACTCTCCCCGTCGTAAAGTTGCTACTTTCCTGCCATCCCTAAGTACAGTAACACGATCTGCAATCTGGCGAATCTCCTCGAGCTTATGAGAAACATAAATTATAGCTATTCCTTTTTGTTTAAGACCCCTTACTACTCTGAACAGCTCGGCTACTTCGTGTTCGCTTAAACTTGAAGTAGGTTCGTCCATAATCACTAACCGCGCCTGCAAGGAAAGCGCTTTAGCAATTTCCACCATTTGCTGCTTACCTATCCCCAAATCCTTAACTTTAACTTGAGGCGAAATCATGCATCCTAATTCTTTAAGAAGGGCTGTACTCCGTTCAAACCGCTCTTTTAAATCTATAATTCCTAAAGAATGAATTTTTTGCGGTTCTCTCCCTAAAAAGATATTTTCAGCCACACTTAAATGAGGAATAAGGTTCAATTCTTGATAAATACAAGAAATACCTAATTGTAATGCCTCACGCGGTGTTCTTATATCCACCTCTTTTCCATTAATAACTATCTTGCCTTCGTCTTTTTGGTAAGCACCAGTTAATATTTTAATCAAAGTAGATTTTCCAGCCCCATTTTCCCCGAGTAAAACATGAATCTCGCCCTCATATATATCAAGATCAATATTATCCAGAGCAACAACTCCAGGAAAACGTTTAGAAACCCCCTTTATTTCAATAAACTTATTAGTCACACATCCTCTTCCCCTTTCTACATATTAATTTTCTTTAAACCCAAACCTATCAAAGTAGTATTCCTTTATGCTTTGCATATGCTGGCGCATACTTTCTTCCGCCGCCACTGGATCCTTATGTTTTAATGCTTCAAGGATTTTTAGGTGTTGAGGGAAAGACGTTTCAATTCTAGCCTTGTTATCTTGGGTCAGAAAAGTAATTCGCCTGATTTGATCTCGCAACATGTTTAATATAGAGGCCAAGCGCTTATTACCGGCAATTTCTACTATATATTCATGAAAGGCTATGTCCTTTGTGCTTAAGCTCTGAAAGTTAATTTGGTCGGAGCAATTAATTTCCTTATCCCAGTTAGCAATCATATCTTCCAAATACTTTATATCCTGGGGCTGAATTCTTTCTGCAGCCAGTTTTACTGCCAGGCACTCCAGAGGTTCCCGGACCTGCATAATTTCGCGAATATCTTCAATGGTAATTTTAGTTACCGTCGCCCCTTTTCCAGGTATTAATTCAATTAAACCTTCCGAATTTAATCTTCTTAATGCCTCGCGCACCGGGGTCCGGCTAACACCCAGCTTTTCAGCCAGTATTCTTTCCTGGATCATGGTCCCGGGTTTTATGGTATTATTTATAATAGCTTCTTTAATCTCTTCATAAACCCTTTGCCCCATTACGGGCTGAATAACATCAAGGCCTCTAAGGGTCTCCATAAAAATACCACCCTGAATTGTGTTCCTTTTGTATCCTTCTTGTATACCGGTTGTATTATCATATTCGACATTCTTGCCTGAATTCCTCCTAAGGGATAAAAAATTTTTTTAAATAAAAAACGGGCCAGCATATATGCTCTCAGCCCGGTTATTTGTTATACTCTTATTTAATTAGCGTTATCTACTTCTTATGAATCATACTGATTTGCTCCCGGGGGCGGCCGGTAGAGCGGGAGACCAGGTCGCCGATCTTGTTGGCGTCCTCGTCGCCGAATTTGTCGGCCATGACAATGACGTTTACGGCATTGGGCTGGATGAACACCGCCGCATCCTTATAACCTTTGGCGACGATGAGCTTTTCCAGCTGCATCTCCAGGTCCATCTGCTGGGTCAGTTCCACCAGCCGCTTCTGGGCTTCCTGCTTGCCCTCACCGCCCGCGTTGGGGTTATCGATAATCTGCTTGAGCAGGGCGATCTGCTGGCTGCGCTGGCGGTCTCTTTCCAGGCGGTACTCGATGAAGAAAGCCGAACCGCCCTCTGCTTTGGAACTCGCTTCCTTGAGAATGTCTTCCGCCTTGGGATCGGCGACCGTAGCATTTGTTGCTGTCTGTCCCTTGGCGGGAGCAGCTACCTTGGTGGCTTCGTCGGTATTCGTCGGGGTGACCTGTTGCGCCGGCCGCTCCGGGGGTAGATCGATGGCGGTCGTCTTGGTCCCCTTAGGCTCGCCCTGGACCAGGTAAGCCAGGACACCAAAGGTCAGCACCAGGGCAATTATCACTCGGCCTTTATCACCTATCTTAATCATCTTTTTCACCCTCCCTAATTTTGGCATCTTGATCAAAAGCACAGTCATAGTTACTTACTGCTCCCTCCGGTTTCCATCGGCAGCACCTGCACCTGGTGTGGTGCCAGGCCCCACAGGGTCTGCACCGCCTGGATGAAACGTGCCCGCACCTGAGGGTCATTCGCTCCATCGGCCACTACCACTACTCCCAGAACCTCCGGCTGGGTTTCCCGGGCTACTACCGGCGCTTCACCGCCATTCATCTGGCCGTTCCTGGCCATGACCAGCTGCGCATCTTCGTTGCTGTCGGTAGTTACCCTGGTCCCGCCGCTTTGATCCTTCTCTTCCACGCTGTGTTTGCTAGTCCTGGTATTGGTAGCAAACTCCTTTAAGGGGCTGGTCTTTAAAGATACCCGCACCGCCACCCTGCCGGCACCAGCGATTTGCTCTAATATGCCCTGAAGCTGGACTTCCAGTTCCCTGGCGGTGACCATTAGTTCCGTCTGCTGCCGGTTCAGTCCGGGCTGGCTGGCTGTTTGCCCTGTCGCCTGTACCCCCTGGTGCTGGGTAGAGCTGTTAAGATTACCAATGCTGATAAAGATGGTCCCCAAAATAAGGGCGCCAGCAGCCAGCCAGAGGTACCAGGGTGGTTTCTGGGGCAAGAAGCGCCAGTCCGGCCACTTATTTTTGTCCAATGGGCAACACCTCCCTGAAAATAAAACCCTTCTCACTTCCCATATAGCAGCCGTACTTCGACCTGGCCGGGTTCCAGTCCATAAAAGTGGGTAATCATGGTGACAATACGGGATTGAATCTCCTGGACTTCAGCAGCGGTAATTTGGGGCGCAGTTGACGGTAGTCCTTCCTCTTGTCCCGCGATCTGTTCCGGCCTCCTGGGTAATTGGGTTTCAGGAGGCGCGAGCTCTTGAGTGCCAGGCAGGTTGCCGGCAGGCGAAAGTGGTGCATCCCCGCCCCCTTTTGCCGTCTCCGCTCCAGCCAGGGTGGCCGTGACTACCACCCGGCGAATGGCCCCCAGCCGTTCCCTTTCGCCGGATACATCCACCAGTACTTCGGCTTGCTTTACGCCAGGTACCAGGGTGACCAGGGCCTTGATCTGCCCGGCCAGGCGGTTGCGGTAAATTTCCAGGGCTGCCTCGTCATTGGCCCGGGCCATTTCCCGGCCCTGCTGCACCGGGGCGGCGGCCGCAGGGTCCAGGCGCAGGTCCCAGGCAGCCAGCTCCAGCTCCGGCCCGAAACGCAACCCTTCCGCCAGGGGCGTCAAAATAGCGACCACCACAAAGAGCCCTAAAACAAGCCGCACGTAACGGGTAATCTTTTTTTCCGGCAAGAGCATTTCCAGGAAGGCCGCCAGCAAGGCAATCAGAGCTACCTGGCGGACTATCTCGCCGATTTTAGCTAGCAATTCCCTGCCTACCCCCTTAAAGCTACCGTGATGTTGCCCAGGACGACGATTACGGCTATGGCCAGGAAAAAAATCAATCCCGTGACCGCCACACAGGCAAAGACCATGGTTAAAGCCCCGCCGATGCCGTCCAGGGCGTCGGCCAGCTGGTCCTCACCGAAAGGCTGGACCACGGCCGCCGCCACTTTGTAAACAACCACCAGGGAGAGAATTTTTAACATGGGAAAGGCGGCCAGGAAAAAAATAATGATTACTCCTACCAGGCTGACAGCGCTTTTCAAAAGCAGGGTTGTCCCGGCAACGGTTTCGACGGCATCGGACAGCATGCCGCCGACCACAGGTAAAAAGGCATCAGTGGCAAATTCAATGGCCCGCAGGCCAACTCCGTCGGCAACTGAACCGGCGATCCCATAAATCGATAACACGCCGGTGAAAACGGTCATCATCAGCCCCAGGGCGGCCATGGCTGCCTGTTTAAGGAGCCCGGCCATTTTGGACACCTGGAAGCGATCGGCGATCCGGCCGATTACCGTGAGGCAGGCCGTGAGGTACAAGAGAGGAAAGAGAACGTTGTGCATGAGGGTACCGGTAATGGTTACGGCATAGATCAAAACCGGTTGCAATAGAGTAGAGGCGGTTATACCCCCGGTTGCTGCCAGCAGGGTAATCAAGGCCGGTAGCAGGGACTGGAAAAAGGATACCATCCGGTCAATGGCTTCCCCGCCGGTACGGACAGCCAGGGTAAAGGAAGTCAGGGCCAGGGTAATCAGGGCCAGGAAGGCCACTCCCCGGGCCACGGTGCTGATACTTCCCGCACTGAAAGCTGCCTGTAAATTTTGCAGCACAGCGCAGGCTACGGCAAGGATTAAGAGCTGGCCCAGCAGGGCCCCGCTGGCCAGGAGCTCATGGAAAAGATACTTTAGCAGCCCCCGCCCGGCGGCCGCCGGATCCAGGGGCAATTTTCCCTGGCGAAGATTGGCCAGGATTTCCTGAAAGCCCAAGCGGGGCAGGTACTGGCCCACTTCCCGGTCCAGCTGGTTAAGGAAAGTATCGATGCCCCCCAGGTTGAGTTTGGCCATCTGGCGTTCCAGCTGCTCGTCCAGGGTCATGGCAGCCGCCGCTTCTGTTCCTGTGGCCGGTTCCGGATAATAGGCCAGGGCCGAGGGGGCAGTAAGCCCTGTATATAATCCGTAAAGCCCAATATAAATTAAGACTACCAGCAACTTCCACGCAGTGGTTGCCTGACACATGAAATCACAACCTTGCTGCTTCTTTCTATATAAGCCGCCTTGCAACAGGCGCGGCAGGAGCAGGAACCTTTGTCTGCCTTACGGCAAGAGGCGAATAATGCTTTCCAGGATCGCAACAATTATGGGGATGGCCAGGACCATAATCAATACCTTGGCGGCCAGCTCCACCTTGCCGGCAATGGCATTTTCGCCGGCGTCCCGGCAGACCTGGCTGCCAAACTCGGCCACATAGGCGATGCCAATGATCTTTAAGATGGTATCCAGGTAAAACTGGTTGATACCGGCCCTTTCCGAGAGGTCGGCCAGGACCTTGACCACCGTACCAATGCGGTCCAGGAGGAGGAGAAAAATAGTTGCTCCTGTCACCAGGCTGATGAAGAGGGCTGTATTGGCGCCCCGGGCCTGGCGCACCATGACAATAATCAGGGTAGCTGTGAGGGCCAGGCCGACGATCTGGAAAATCTCCATCCCGGGGCCACCCCTTTAATAAAGCTGGAAGACAGCCCGTACGGCTTTGAAGAGATCCATAATCAAGGGAATAACCCAGAGTAAGGCTATAGCCAGGCCGGCCAGCAGGGTCATGTAGGCATATTCGTCCCGCCCGGCCTGTTTCAGGAAAGTGTAAAAAATAGTGATGATAATGGCCAGGGCCGCTAGTTTAAAAATCAGGCTCACATCTACGCCCAGCATCTTTTCTCCCTCCAGAAGCTTTAATATAGCAACAGCACCAGGGTTATCCCCAGCAGGAAACCCAGGGTACGCCACATCTTGCCCTGGCGATTGTTTTCTTCGTGGGCTGCCAGCTGCTGCTGCCCCAGGAGCTGGCGGGTCAGCTCCAGGTTTTTAATCTGGTCGCCGGCACCGGAGTTACCCAGCATGGGGCCCAGGGCCTTTAGTATCTCCAGGTCCCCGGGCTGCAGGGCCCCTTTCTGGCCGAGTTCCTCCAGGCCCCTCTGCCAGGCTGCCAGGGCACCGGCGGCAGCGTTTTCTTGCAGCGCCCGGGCAACGGCCTGGAAAAATAAAGCCACTGGCCCGGCCAGCTGGTTCCCAACCCGGGTGAGAGCCAGGGGGAGGGGGGTAGCCCCATAGATTATTTCCGTCTCTAGCAATTTCAGGCCGGCATTTAACTGGCGCAGCTGTTCAATCCGGGCGCTAAAACCGCGGGCCTTCTCCAGGCCCAGCAAACCGCAGGTGAGGATTATCAACCCGCCTCCCACCATTTTTAACATGCCTTGCCCTCCCCCCGCCAGGGACCGCGGCGCAAGGTCCGGCCGTCCCCGCTAAGGAGGAATTCGATGGTCCCCGGTCCCAGGGTACGGCCAAGGATTATCAAGCGTTGCCAGAAACCCCGCTCCAGGAGCGGCCGCCAGCCCGGCCGGTGTTTCAACTCTTCCAGGCTGCCGGCATGGACGCTGGCCAGAATTGTCACCCCGGCATTTAAAATATCCTGTAAAGCCGCCAGTTCCTCCGGGCGGCCAATCTCGTCGGTGGCAATGACCTCCGGCCCCATGGACCGGAGGAGCATCAACATCCCGGCCGCCTTGGGGCAACGATCCAGGACGTCCGTCCGGGGGCCGACATCCAGCTGGGGCACCCCCAGCCAGCAGCCGGCAATTTCGGAACGCTCGTCCACCACGCCTACATTGACCCCGGGAAACTTAAGTTCCCCTATGCCGTTACTGAAAAGACGGATAATATCGCGCAGTAAAGTCGTCTTGCCGCAACGCGGCGGTGAAAGAATAAGGGTGTTGAGGGGGCGCCCCTGCTCCAGGAGGTAGGGCATTAACTCCCGGGCACAACCGGGGATACTCCTGGCCAGGCGCAAATTAAGGCCGGCAAAATTCTTTAAGGTTTGAACTTCTCCCTGGCGTACCACTGCTTCGCCCACCAGCCCCACCCGGTGGCCGCCCCTCACGGTGATATACCCGGAGCGCAATTCTTCCTCCAGGGCATAAAGGGAACTGCGGGTGAGGGCCTGGATGGTCTGGCTGAGATCGTTTTCGCTTACGATATAGGCCAGGTTGGGTACAGCTGTCAAAGTGCCGCCAGCCTGCACCCAGCCTTCACCGGCACCCCAGCGCACCTGGAGGGGCCGCTCCCGCCGCAGGCGGATTTCTTCCAGGGCAGCTTTTACCTCCAGGGGCAGGGCAGCCAGGGAAGTAGCGACCGCTGCCGGCAAAAAGGCCAACAACCCGGAGAGCCCCCCTCCCCTGCCTTCCCCGGCCTGTCCTAAAGGTGGTTTTCCGTCACCCTTGACCAGCCGTACGCTGCCCATTTTTCTCCCTCCTGCCATTATGCTTATTATGATCCTGGCAATTTTATGCAAGAGAAAATTCGGGGCAAAAAAAATAAGACCCCATCACGGGGTCTGATGCTATGATCTTTTTCAGAACTAGATGTCATCGGTGTCGGGAGAGTTTTTCTTTTCTTCCTCTCGAGCCGCCAGGGAGCTGGTTTCGCCTTCTTCATTGACAAAGACGACCGTCTCACAATTGGGGCAGGTAACTTCCACTACATCCTCATCATCCAGGACATCGGCATCAAAGCAAACTATCTCGTGGCATTTCGGGCATTCTACTTCAATGTAGTCGCCCTCTTCCTCGTCTTCGTCGTCCTCGTCATCCTCGTCGTCATAGTCATCTTCGTCTTCGTCATCATAAACCTCATCTTCTAAATCATAAAGGTCCTCATCGATGCTTTCCAGGTAGTCTTCTAGTTCTTCATAGTCCTCATGCAGGTCGTGGAGAGCCTCGGCCATTTGCTCCAGGACTTCGACTATTTCCTTAAGGAGGCGGGTTTCCTTGCTCTCGGGGTTTAACTCCATGCCGTCCACTAACCCCTTCAGGTAGGCAACCTTCTTGCGGACGTCATTCATTGACTACACTCCTTTCCCTTTCTACCTTTTATTATTACCGGCCCTGGCCGGACTTAAACTAGGCCCGCTCAATATAGGCACCGGTACGGGTATCGATGCGGACGACATCTCCCACCTCGATAAAGAGGGGCACCTGGATTACGGCACCGGTTTCTAAAACGGCGTTCTTGGAACCGCCGGTGGCTGTATCGCCCTTGATGCCGGGCTCTGTTTCCACAACCTTTAGCTCAACAAAGTTCGGCAACTCGATGCCAATGGTTTCCCCCTGATAAAGGAGGACATAAATGTTCATATTGTCTTTTAGATATTTTATCGCATCATCAAGCTGATCTTTGTGCAGGGATAACTGTTCGTAGGTTTCTGTATCCATGAAGTAATAGTTTTCGCCGTCATTGTAGAGGTACTGCATCTCCCGGCGGTCAATATGGGCGCGGTTGACCTTTTCCCCGGCCCGGAAGGTCCGCTCAATTACCGCCCCGGTACGCCTGTTCTTCAGCTTGGTACGGACGAAGGCCGAACCCTTGCCTGGTTTGACATGCATGAATTCAATTACCTGGTAAACTTCACCGTCAACCTCAATGGTAAGACCAGTACGGAAATCGTTGGTGGATATCAAACGGGATACCTCCTAGATTGGATGTGGGAATTGAGAAGTGGGAGGTGGGAGGTGGGATTCGCGCTTACAATTTATTAAGCCGGTCTCTGGATGAAAAACCGATGCCCACCTTTTCAAACCTCTCACTAAAAACTAGCAACCGTTTTGCCCTTTGTCTTCACTGCGCTGTGCCGTAAAATAAACGTATGAGAACCTTTATAGCTCAATAAATTCTCTGGGGGCATGTGACAGGATGCGAGCACTGTTTTCCTGGACCAGGACCACGTCCTCAATGCGGATGCCGCCCCGTCCGGGCAGGTAAATTCCCGGTTCTACCGTGACCACCATCCCCGGAGATAGTTTAACCTCGCTCCGGCTGGAAAGGGTGGGGCCTTCATGAACAGCCAGGCCCACACCGTGGCCCAGACCATGGCTGATATAGGACCCGTATCCAGCCGCGGCAATATGTTCCCGGGCTATCGCGTCCACCTCGCGGCCCGTCATCCCGGGACGGATGGCGGCGATAGCCCTCTCCTGGGCTTCCAGGACGACGTGGTAGAGGTGACGCCATTCCGGGGCCACCGGCGCCAGGGCTACCGTGCGGGTAAGATCGGAGTGGTAGCCCTCATAAACGGCGCCAAAATCCATCACCACCAGGTCACCCGGCTGCAGCACCCGGCCGGAAGCCACTCCGTGGGGAAGGGCCGCCCGGTGACCGCTGGCTATGATGGTGGTGAAGGATGGCCCGCTGGAGCCCTGTTTACCCAGGAAATATTCTAACTCCAGGGCTATGTCCCGCTCGCTGACACCTGGACGTAAGATCTGGAGCAGGTGACGAAAACCGGCATCGGCCAGGTCAATGGCTTTTTGCAGAAGTTGCACTTCGGCCTCTTCTTTTACCTGCCGCAACCTTTCTACCAGGCCCTTTACTGGTTTCAGCTTGACCGGGCGCGGCCAGTCTCTGGACTGCTCCAAAAATTCTTCATAGGTGGCATAGCTGAGGTGCTCTGCTTCAAAGTGGAGTTCTGCTACACCGGCAGCAGCCAGGGTGGCACCCAGCCGTTCCCACGGCTTATTGCCCAGGTCCACTACCTCAAAATCCGGTGCTTCCGCCCTGGCCTGTTCAGTAAAGCGGCCGTCGGTTAATATATACTGCGATGTTGTAGTAATGAGGAGCTGGCCGCTGTCGCCGGTAAAACCGCTCAGGTAGCGGCGGTTTTCTTCCTGGTGCACCCACAGGGCTGTGATACCTTCCGCCGTCATAAGCCGGCGCAGACGGTCTAACCTTGTGGTCAAAAAAAGCCCACCCTTCATTTTTCAGGTTTACCCTCACGCTGCGAGCGCACCAGCTCTATGGCAGCCTCCAATCCCAGGCGGTAGCTTAAAGGCCCAAAACCGCTAATCTGGCCGCTAACCACAGCTGCCGTTACCGTCTGGTGGCGAAATTCCTCGCGGCGGTAAATGTTGGAGAGGTGAACTTCTACCACCGGGCAATCCAGGGCCGCCAGGGCATCCCGCAGGGCAATGCTGTAATGTCCCAGGGCCCCTGGATTGATGACCACGGCGTCTACCCGCCCCCGGGCTTCATGAAGACGGTCAATGAGGGCCCCTTCATGGTTGGACTGAAAAAAATCTATTGCTACCCCCGCGCCGGCAGCCTGCTCCCTTAAGCCGGCTTCGATATCGGCAAGGGTAGTCCGGCCGTAGATTTCCGGCTCCCGGCTGCCCAGGAGGTTTAAATTGGGCCCATTTAACACTAAAATCTTCATGGCTGCTATTTTACCATAATATTGCTCACTTGGGTAGAGTGTACTTACCCGCTGATGGTCATACTGGCAATACGCACCGTCGGGGCACCGGTGGCGCCAAAAAAGGTGAGGTCGTTCCCTACGGCGTCAATGCCCTCTAGGAGGCCGATGATGTTGCCGGCAATGGCCACGCCCCGGACCGGCCTGGTCAGCTCGCCATTTTCAATCCAGAGGCCGCTGGCGCCGACGGAAAAATCGCCGGAGATGGGATTGGCCGTATGCATGCCCATGACTTCGGTGACGTAAAGTCCCCTGGAGATCTCTTTAATAATATCTTCCGGGGTGCGGGAGCCGGCCTCGATATAAAAATTGGTCGTCCCAACTTCCGGTGTTGTCTTGAAGGAACCCCGGGCGCCATTACCGGTGGATTTTACCCCGTCCCGGGCGGCTGTATAGGTGTTGTGCAGGTAGCATTTAAGGATTCCTTTTTCCACCAGCACAGTGTGCTGGGTGGGTACCCCCTCCCCGTCAAAGGGGCTGGAGGCAATGCCGTCCGGCCGGCGGCCGTCATCGATAATATTCACAACCGGTGCCGCCACCTGCTGGCCCACCCGGCCCCGGAAAAGGGATTTGCCCTTCTGGACGGCATCGGCAGCAAGGGCCGGGGCGATGACTCCCAGGAAGTTGGTGGCTACATAGGGGTCAAAAACAACGGCCGCCCGCTGGGTATTAACCCTTTTGGCTCCCAGCATGCGCACGGCCCTGGCCGCCCCCTCCCGGCCGATCTTCGCCGGGTCGATATTTTTATATTGCAGCGAGTAGGCCAGGCCAAAACCTGTCTGGCTCTCTTCATTTTCCACCGCCACCACAAAAGTGCTGGCGCCGCAGTAGGCGGCATGGTAGGCGGCCGTTATTCCCTGGGAGTTTACCAGGACAACCATGTAGCGGGAATCGTTATAGGAACAGCTTTCCGTGATCTTCACCCGCGGGTCATAGGCCCTGGCCTGGCGTTCAATCTCGCGCACCAGCTCGATCTTTTTTTCCACCGGGGTTGTCGTAATCTCCGGGTCAAAGAGGTCCAGCTGGGGGTAGCCGGGATAGCGGGCCGGCAGGCAGTTATGCTCATCAGGGGTGGCCATCCGGGCATTGGCCAGGGCCTGTTCCACACAAAGCTCAAGGGCCGGGGGGCTGAAATCGGTAGTAAAGGCAAAACCTACCCGCTGGTCGGCTATGACCCTTAAACCCAGGCCCTGATCCCGGGCCGTAGTCAGGGCCTCGACTTCCTGGTTGCGCACCTCGATGCTTAAATTTTCACCGGCACTTATGTAGGCTTCGGCAACGGCACCTTTCCCGGCCGCCATCTCTACCACCCGCGCCGCCAGGTCGAGGTACTGTTTTTGTAAAGCCTGGTAATCCATCAGCCTTTATCCTCCTCGTCCAGGATGCCGCCGACTACCATCTCAGGAATGCGAATCGTGGGCTGCGCATCCCCGACTGGTACTCCCTGGCCGTCTTTGCCGCAGGTACCTAAGGAGAAGCCCAGGTCGCTGCCCACCCGGTCGATTATCTTCAGTACCTCGGGGCCGTTGCCGGTGAGGGTGGCCCCCCTGACGGCCGGGCCAATCTTGCCGTCCTGGATGAGATACCCTTCGGCCACATCAAAAACAAAGTCGCCGTTGGTGGTGTTGACCTGTCCGCCGCCCATGCGCTTGACCAGCAGGCCGTGCTTGGTTTCCCGCAAAATAGCTTCCGGGTCGTCTTTGCCGGGAGCGATAAAGGTATTGGTCATGCGGGGTATGGGGCGGTCCTGGTAAGATTCCCGGCGACCGTTGCCGGTAGAACGGCGGTTCTCCTTACGGGCTGTCAGGTAATCATACATATAATCCTTCAGGATGCCGTTTTCGATGAGCACGGTTTTCTGTCCCGGCATACCTTCGTCGTCAAAACGGTACGAACCGTACTTGCCGGGAATGGTGGGATCGTCAATAACGGTTATCAGGTCGGAAGCTACTTTCTGCCCCTTCTTGCCGGCGTAAACGGAAAGCTGCTTTTGGACCAGGTCGGCTTCCAGGCCGTGACCGCAGGCTTCGTGAATCATGGTGCCGCCGGCCTCGCCCGCCATAACCACCGGCATCTTGCCCGCCGGTGCCGGCCTGGCCTCCAGCATCATGACGGCCCGCCGGGCAGCCTGTTGCGCCTTCTCTTCCGGGTTAACGCTTTCAAAAAGTTCCCACCCCTGGTGCCCGCCGGCCGATTCAAAACCTGTCTGAATAATTTTGCCGTCGGTGGCCACGGCATTGACGACAAAACGGCAGCGTACCCGCTCGTCATCTACCAGGATGCCGTCGCTGTTGGCAATGGTTACCTCCTGAATAACGTCGCCGTAACCCACCGTAACCTGGGTAATGCGCTTATCGACGGCCCGGGCGGCCTCATTGGCCCTTTGCACCAGGGCTACTTTTTCGGCTACCGGCACCTGGTCGGGCCGCTTTTTGATGGTAAATTCCACTTGTGCTTGCGGCCGTTTAAAGCTAATTTCCCTGGGCTGGGGCCGGCTTTGCAGGGCTTTACCAACCAGGGTTGCCGTCTGGATGAGGCTCTCCCGGCCCAGGTCATTGCTGTAACCATAGGCGGTGTTCTCCCCGGCAATGACCCGTATGCCGGCTCCCTGGTCAAGGCCGGATATAACCCGTTCAATCTTATTATCCTCGCAGCTGATGCTGGTCGTCCGGCGCCGTTCCAGGAAAATTTCTGCAAAATCGCCACCTTCAGCCAGAGCGGCCTCCAGGATTGCCTTCAGATCGGCTTCACTTAAAAGCATTTACCCACCCTTTCTATATAACTTCTTACTAGTATAATTCAAGGGGCGGGAAAATATTCCTGCTAATCCTTACGTGAAAAATGGAGGCTGGCCAGGGTGGCCAGTAATTGATCGTAGTCACCAATACCGCCGGCCTGCCATTCCAGGCTGAAGGTCAGCTGCTGGACGAAGAAGAGGGGTAAATCCAGGTACCGGGGGTAATCACCCGGCCTGAGTTCTCCCTGGTAAAGCTGCCGGCCGTCGGCAAAAATGGTGACTTTAACTTTACCGCTGCTGTTGGCAAAGCTGTCATCGATACCGATGTATCCCTGGAGGCGTGTGTATTGTTTCTGGAGATCGACCTTTAACTCGGCTTGATTGTGCTCCTTGCTTAGATTTACACCGACGCTGCGGGCTAGTTGCATGCCGGCCAGGGCCGCCGGCCTCTCCAGAACATAGAAGGGACCTACATTGCGCAGCACCCGCAGTTCCTCCAGCCAGACATCCCTGTTGCCAGCGGGGGGGTCCTTGAAGGCCGGTCCCGCCTCCAGCCGGCCCTTTACCTGGCGGGGGAAGGTATATTGAGGCGCCTGTCCGGCGCCTGCCGGGGCCGGGAAGACAGGCTCCGGTGGGTTTGTTCCCGGGTTACCCGCAGGTGCCGGGGAGGCAGGAGGAGCAGGTGACAGCTTTACTGGTACCGAACCAGGAGTTGCAGCCGTAGAGGGGCTGGCCGGACTGCTCCCGGCAGCCTCTCCCTGGCCAGGAGAAGCTCCCGCACCTTTAGCTCCATCCCCGGCAGCAACCGCCCCCGCCGGGGGCGTGAAACCGTCGGCCCGCCCGGCCGGAAAAAGGGCTACAGCTCCAGGGACTGGATTGTCTTCTCCCAGATCGTACAGGTCTATAATAAAGCTCCCTTCGACTGTTCCAGCGTTTCCCTGGCGCGCAAGGATCTTCAAATTACGGATGGCCGTCAGGGCCGGCAAGGATTCCAGCTGATTTATGTAATCCTGCAGCGCCGGGTAGGGGCCGCTGACGGTAACTTCATAGGGATAGACCCGGAAGGGGTCTCTCTTTTCCACCGGCAGGGGACGGAAGGCCAGTACCTGGAGGGACCGGTCCCGGGGCTGGGCCGCCTCCAGGAAGGGTGCTGTACCCCGGAGGGTAAAACCCAGGTGGAGCCTGGTAGCCTCCCATGCGGCCCGGGCCTGGTCGGCTTTTTGGGCCAGCTCGGCTGCAGATGCTGCCGCCTGCCTGGCGGCAGCCAGGCGCTCCTGGCCTGCCTTGAGCCTTCCCCTGAGCTCCCGGTAGGCCGGCAACTGCTGCCCTAAAACTACATTATTGAAGAAAATAATCCCTACGACAACGGCCAGCAAAACCAGCAATATTTTTTCCCGGCGGCTGAACTGGTAGGTACCAAATTTCATTTACTGTTGCCTTCCCTGCCTGCGTTTATAGAATCCGGGTTTGCTTTTGTTACATCGCCGGGTGCGGGAACTGCTCTTGCAGTCTCTGTTTTACCTGTCTCCGCCCGGGCACCTTTAAAGACTGCCTGTATGGTAAAAGCAAGGCTACTGCCATTACCCTTAACTTCCTGGAGATTGACGGCCTCCCAGAGACCGCTTGCCTGCAGGTTATTTAAATAATTACCGATGGCCTGGAGGGAAGTACTCCCCCCGACCAGGATTAATTCTCCTTTGGCTTCATTTGCTTCCAGGCGGGTCAGCCAGATCTCCCGCGGCAGGGCATCGTTTATTGCAGCCAGAACCGGCTGCCAGCGCCGCCTTTCCTTTACCAAACGCTGCAGTTCCCTTTCCTTCTGCTGCCATTCACTAATGGCGCTTTTACTGGCTGTTGCTTGCTGCGCCTGGGGTTCATACTGGGCCAGCTGCGCCTCCACCCCGGCAACGCGCCTGGCCATCAGCCCCCATTGGATTAGGAAGATAAAATAAAGGGTTACGAGAAATCCTGCCAGGGCCAGGGCAATGGCAGTTCTCCTGGGCAACGACCGCCTCTGCGGCAGGTACTCCGGGGGCAGTAAATTAATAGCCACACTCATATTTCCCTCTCCCGTAAAGCCAGGCCCATGGCTACGGCCAGGGCCGGGTCTGGGGACCCATTAAAGCCTGTCCCCGGGCGGCCGATAATTACCGTTACTCCCAGTTCCTCCCGGTAGTAATCGACCAGGCCCTCCACCTGCGCTCCCCCTCCGGTAAGGATGATGCGCTCCGGGTTAAAGGCCGTCCCGGCCTGGGAACGGTAAAACTCCAGGGAACGCCGGATCTCCTGGGCCAATTCGGCCATACGGCTGCTCCCGCTTATGCCGGGCTGGCTGAGTTCTCCTGCGCCAATGGCTACTACCCGGCTGAAAAGGGGCCGTCCCTCCCGGGCCAGGACCAGGTTGCTCCAGCGGCCGCCAATGTCAATGATGACCGTGGCGCCAGCGGCCTCTCCGGCTAGGGCGCGGCAGAGGGCCAGGGGCACCAGGTCGATGGCTACCAGGTCCAGGCCGGCGGCATGGAAAAGCTGGTATAAGCTGGTCACCTGTTCCCGTGGAGCCGCGGCCAGGAGAACCGGCATCTGGCCGGCATCCGTACCAGGGTCAGCATCCAGGATGGTCCAGTCCACTACCATGTCCCGGGCCCCGGTGGGCAGGTAATTTTCGATTTCATAGGCCATACCGCTCTTGAGTTCCTCGGGGGTCATCCGCGGCAGGCGTAGGTAGCGAACGATCACCCTTTCCCCACTGACGGCCGTCACGGCCCGGCGACCGCGCCAGCCGGTCCGGGAGGCTGCCTCGGCAACGGCCGCCACCATGGCCTGGGTATCAGCCAGGCCACCCTGGGGAGACGGGACGCTGGCCGTCAACCATTGCCGGCCCTGGTAAACAGCCGCCTTGACGGCAGTTGTACCGAGGTCGATGCCCAGGTATTGGGGTTGTCTCCTGAATCTTGGCCAGCGCATCCAGCAGTCAACTCCAAACAGCTCTTTAATACAGGGAAGCCCCGCGCCAGGACAGGATCTGCCAACCTGCTGCGGCCAGGGCCGGGCTCAGGAGCTGTACCCGGTTATTATCGTAGATAATTTGTAGCTGTCCTTTGATGTGACCATGGCCGCTACCTTTTTTACCACCTTTGCCACGGCCCTCATTATTGAAGTTGCCATGGTCCTCACCTTGGTTATCGCCATTACCGTGGCCATCATCTTCGTCTATCTCTTCAATGCCGCCTGTCACAAGACTGCCGTTAATGGTACTGGCGGCACCCTGCTTGTAAAAATAGCCTTCGCTCACGAGGACAACATCAACCGTTACACCGCCATCCAGGATTATATCATTTCCTGCCACAAAAGCCCAGGCGTCGCTGCTGGCAGTTGCCCGTATATCTTTGCTCAGGGTAATATCCCCGGCCGCGGCAATAATGGCTTTGCCGGTATAAAAATCAGTATCATTACCCCCACCCTGGCCTTTGCCATGATCCCAGTTACTAATAATTAAATCGCCGTTACAATATAGGATCTTTATCCCGTTATCTCCTGCCGGGGCATTATCGACAAAATCCTGGAGCCTGGCCAGGGTGTATTCCCCCGCCGGGAGGGGATACCCGCCGGTGTAAGGGGCCACCAGGTCACCGGGCCAGGCAGGGAAGGAAAAGCCCAGGCCCTTGATAATCTGCCCGTCTACCCGACCGTAATAATTGGGGTCATTGCCGTATTTGTCGGTAACCTGGCCCACGGTGGCGTCGCCGCGAATGGTGCCGTAATTATATAGGTAGCGGCCGGTAACTACACTGCCCTGCACGGTAGTGTTATTTTGAATGGTTAAATCCTTCCCGGCAGCAACGTTGCCGCTGGCCCCCTTTTGCAGGTAAATGCTGCCCGTGGCAAAAAGATCGCCGATAATGGTCAAGGGGTTCTTTACGGTTATGTCCCCGGCGCCGGCCAGGGCATAACTAAAAAAGGGGCGGGCCAGATCCACCTCTATGGCTCGCTGGACCCCACCTATTTCCCCAACGGAACGCAAGCGATAACTTGCAGCCTGCGACACCACGCTTACGCTGATGATCCGTCCCTTTGCCGGAGGCAGGTAAGTTTCTCCCAAACCGTCCCGCCAGCCGGGGTCATGGCGCAGTCTTGCCAGGGCCAGGTTGATGCCGGCTTCTGCCAGGTAAGTGGCCTGAGTAATCTTAACTTCATTCGCCGCGCCCTGGCGCTCCACCAGTGAGAGGGAAAGGAGCCCGGCCCCCAGGAGGGAAAGGACCAGGATGGCCAGCAGGACCCCCGCCAGGGCGCTGCCGCGCCGGTGCCAGCACCTCCCCGGCAACCCCACCCCATCAATTCTTCCCTTGCCTGTTGCTATACTCCGCCGCCAGGTGCCGGCCAAAGAATATCACCTGCAATAAAAAATCATTACCAGAATCTTTACCAGCAAGTTAAATACTAACCTCCAGGGTTCATCACCCTGAGCCGCAGGGCCGCCGCGGTAATTACGTCAAAGTCCCGTCCTTCGGCGTCCCGGGTAACAAGGTGGATGGTTACGGTTTTACTGTTTTCCGGCGCCTCTGGACGATCATAAAAAAATTCCAGGGTCTGCACCCCATAGGCCAGGAGATTATAACCGCTGAAGCTTAAAGATCCTTTATTTTTTACAGCCCGCCGGAGATCGCTACCGCTCAGCTCATATTTAAACTGGTTTCCGGCCGCGTCAGCAATTATAAGGGTATATCTCCCCGAACCGCTAACCACCTTGCCGGCCGCCTGGATCTCCCTGGTCATCTGCATTAGGGCCACGCGGGCATTCTGCTGGGCATCCATGCGGTCCCAGCCGCGCTGCCACCATTTTAAACCCGCCTGGAGGATGCTCAAGGAAGCCATAAGGACCAGGACCATCAGGCTGGCGGCAATTACAGTTTCAATTAAAGTAAGGCCGGCCCGCCGCCACTTCACGGCCACCTGGCAACCAGGGTTGCCAGTTCCACCTGCCCCGCCGGGTCATTCACCGGGCGCACCCGCACCATCACTTCCTTCACCTGTAGGACGAGGTCATAATCTGTTATAGTTATTTGGTACTCATATCCCGGCCGGCCGGGGTAAGCCTGCCAGGTGCCGCTGGCTCCAGGCAGGGAGGCCAGGCCATTATAACCGCCTGCCAGGCTGGTTTCCATGCGTTCCCGGGCCAGGTTCAAAACTATGGTCTCCTGACCACCTCTGGTATAACTCCGGGCGGCGGTAGTAAACATACCCAGCATTGGTACCAGCACAGCCGCCAGCAAGGCTACCGCCACCAGGACTTCAATCAGGGTTAGACCACGGTTGTTACCAGGCCACCAACACTTTTTCACGTTGTTTTCCCCGCCTTGACCCGGCCTGTAACCGGCAGGACAGTAATATAGTAATAGCGACCGTAGCGATCCTTTAAGACGATGTCGCCGCTTGCCGAGGGAACACCTTCCAGGTTAAAGGCCAGCTTGCTGCCTGGAAAGGCCACGCTGGCAAAAGATACCCCCGCCGGAAGTTTGGTTTCTTTTACAATCTCTGTATCTTTCCTGACCCGGTACAAATTATTAACGGTATCAAAGAGAATAGTGCGGTGGTAATCTTCGCCGCTAATGGCCATTTGCTGTACTTCTCGGATATCGCTTACCAGCTGCCAGGCCGCCGTCTGCACCTGCCACCATGCCAGGCTCTTAGCCACTACCGGCAGGACCACCGTAGCCAGGAGCCCGGTGATGGCCATGACAGCTACCATTTCTACCAGGGTAAAACCGCGCTCTCCCTGTACCGCCTGTGTGGAACCATATTTTTCCGTCCCCGCCATATCGACCGCCGCTACATAAACTGCTCACGCTTCGCCTTTCATTACTTTACATAAACCTAACAAGATACCAGTGCAACATTTTCTCCCCAAAAAACAACGCCAGCAACCCCCCTGTGGTGATAAAAGGCGCGAAAGGAAGGGGGTCCTGCCGCTTTTTCCGACCGGAAACCAGCAAGCAAACGCCCGCCAAGCCGCCTGTGACCAGGGAAAGGAAAAGAGCCAGAGATGCCAGGGGCCAGCCTAGGTAAAGTCCTACCATACCTGCAAGCTTGACATCCCCGCCGCCCATGCCACCTTTACTTATTACGGCAACCAGCAGCAAAAATCCTGCTGCCGCAACTGCTCCCCATAAAGAAGACCAAAACCCCACATCCCGCGCCAAGAAGCTTAAAAGAATACCGCCGCAGGCACCAGTCACCACGAGGCGGTCAGGGATCAGGTAGTGCTCCAGATCGATGAAGCTGGCGGCTACCAGCACGGCGCTTAGAAAAAGGTATTTTACCAGGGTCCAGGAGAGGCCGAAATTATAAAAAAGAGTGGTAAATACCACGCCCGTGACAAGCTCAACTAAAGGATATCGTGAGGAAATAGGCAGGCGGCAGTAACGGCACCTGCCCCGCAAGAGCAGGTAGCTTAATACGGGTATAAGGTCGTACCAGGCCAGCGCCCGCCCGCAAGCCGGGCAGTGCGAACGACCCCAGACCACCGTTTCTCCTCGCGGCAGGCGGTAGATGACCACGTTGAGGAAACTACCGATAAAAAGACCCAGTAGGAAGAAAAACCCTTCAATCCAAAACATACTTTTCCCTTCTACCACATTTATGGCAAGCCTAACTACACGACAGACGCCTATTACCCAATCGACAAGCGCGCCGGCGCTATAACCCCTCCATCCAGATGATCACCGAGATGTAGTACGTACCGTTTTCCTCTCCCACATAGGAGTAACCGACACTCTCCCTGATGCGCCGGTCACGGCGTCGCGGATACCCTGGTCAGGGAAGCCGCCGATAGTAACTACAGCGCATTTGGTGTTGTTAACTGGAATCTGGTTGCCCGCGGCGTCACGAACCTATCCGTTTATTTCGCTCTTCCAATAGCGGTAGTGGCCGCCCCAGGGCGTGGTGCCGGGCGGCTTATCCAGGTACGGCCCGTTCCAGCCATTGCTGCCGTCGGTCTTCATGAAGTACAAAAAACCGTAATCGTCGCTGGAGCCGGGATCGTAGGAATCCTGCCCTGCCTTCGGCCAGTCACCGGCATCAGCGTAATAGGCGTAACCGGCCGCTTTTATGGCCCGCACGTCGGCAACCACCCGCGATATCTTCGCATTTTCCACCGCCCTGAAAGCGCTGGGAGTAATAATGGCCGCCAGGATGCCGATGATGGCGATGACCACCAAAAGCTCCACCAGGGTGAAGCCGCGCTGGTCGCGGCGCAAGTTTGATAAACGTAATCTCACCGGCTCACGTCCTTCCCAGAAGAAATGACATTTACCAACAATCCACCCCCTGCCGGAAAAGGGCACGGGACAGATTAAGGTGGGGCCGAATAGCCTGCCTGCAGCATTGAGCGCTGCACGCAGGCTGCTCCGACCACTCAAAATTTCCATAGCAAACTGGCTGTTTTTACTCTAATGGTTCGCCAGCACCAGGTTTCAGCCGCTCTCTTACCTGACAAAAAAAGCAAGATACAAAAAGCAGGAACACTAACAGTTCCTATTTAAGTGCTATCAGTATGTTGACGTCAGTGGTATTACCAGACGTATTATTTTTCTCGACTACACTTTCACCAAGGTCACTTATCATTCTATCAGCAGCACTTACGGGGACACCAGTCAATTTAAGATACACCGCTGCATCATTGCCACTTTGGCCATCCCAGTCTATATATGAGCCGTTCTGGAATTTATAATCTCCTCCCCACGGATTCTTGTCTTTCCAGCGCTCCAGGTAAGGGCCGTTCCAGCCAGGTTTGTTACCAACGTTGGTAGTCAACCCGGGATCTGAGTTAGCTGATTGATGTTCCGGCCACTCACCTACGTCCGTATAGTAATTCAACGCCGCAGCCTTAATCGCTTTGTAATCCGCTTCGGCCGTCGCCACTTTGCCTTTCTCAATGGCCTTGAAAGCGTTAGGAACAATTATAGCAGCCAGGATGCCGATGATGGCGATGACCACCAGCAGTTCAACAAGAGTAAAGCCCTTTTCGCCTTTACATACTTGCTTCAGCAACCAGACTCCCTCCTTCTTAGAAAGATTAGTTTTGCAAGGGTAACAAAGCAACCCCGCTAAGACGGAAAACAACAAAGAGCACATTAATTACATTTTTCGACATCTGGTAACACCTTACCCTATATCAAACGTAACCGCATTATTAATCCCTAGAAACCAAAATCTTTACTAAACTACCGTCAAACTTGACAATCTCTTCTCCCAGATCATCCTGCAATTGCTTCGCAGCACCAGTGGGTGGATTCTCGTTTACACCTGGTACACTACTTAATTCAATCCACCTAGCAGTGGTTCCCCACGGAGAGGTATTGTCGGACCAATAAACATACTTATAGTAGCCTCCCCATGGGTTCTTACTTGGCCAGCGCTCCAAATATGGGCCGTTCCACCCATCAGGTTTCGTCCAACCACCACCATTCTCACCGGTGACAAATATCTGAGTTTCTAAAGAACTACCATCACCTATAACCCGCGGCCAGTCGCCAACATCAGTATAATAATTCAGCACCGCCGCCTTAATCGCCTTGTAATCTGCTTCCGCCGCCGCCACCTTACCCTTCTCAATGGCCTTGAAGGCGTTTGGGGCGACGATGGCGGCCAGGATGCCGATGATGGCGATGACCACTAAAAGCTCCACCAGGGTGAAACCCCGCTGGTCACGCGCTTTTTTCAGTCTCTGCCTCATGAATCAATCAACCTCCCTGATTTTTTTTGCCTGCGCTTTTTGCTTTCCTGCTGCCAGCTCGCCGGGGAAATCTACAAGTAGATCACCCCCCTCTTACCCGCATTATTATCCCCGATCTCAAACGCGGCAGGATGCAGAGTTATCCTGGCACTCCTCGACATGGAACCGCCGGCCAGGGCATTGTCATGAGGGCAGGCTGCTAGGATAGCCACCGGCAAAACGAGAAAAAAGATACCCCGCGCCTCTACCTTATGCCGCCCAGCATCTGAAAGTAGGGCAGAAAGACCGAAATTACGATCACCCCCACAATGCCACCAAGCCCGACAATCAGGATTGGTTCTATGAGTGAAGCCAGGCGGGCCACGACCGCCTCCACCTCCAGCTCATAAAGAGTCGCCACTCGTTCGAGCATAGCATCCAGGGCCCCAGTTTCCTCGCCTACCGTAATCATCTCCACTACCATGGGAGGGAAGACGCCGCTCGCTTCCAGTGGAGTCGCCAGGCTCTGCCCGTCGCGAACGCTTTCTGCCGCCCGCTCCACCGCGCCAGCCACCACAGCATTGCCCACCGTACGTCGCACTATTTCCAGGGCCAGCAGGACCGGTACACCGCTGTGCAGGAGGGTACCCAGGGTACGGCTGAAACGAGATAGAACCGCCTTATGATGCAGGGGACCGAAAATTGGTAAACGAAGGAACAAACGGTCGACCTGGTAGCGCCCCGCTGGCCTTTGCTGCCAGCGGTAAAACCCGTAACTGGCGCCGGCCAGGAAAAGGACCAAAAAAGGCCACAAGCGCCGTAACCCTTCACTTAGCCCCAGAACCAGGCGCGTCGGCCAGGGCAGGGGCACCTGCAAGCTGTTCAACATGACCTGGAAGGAAGGCAGGACATAAGTCAGGAGAAAAATAACTACCAGCAGGGCAACCATGCTGACTATCGCCGGGTAGGTCAGGGCTGACTTGACCTTTTCCTCTACCTCATGTTCCCGTTCCAGGTGCCCGGCCAGGCGCTCCAGGGTCTCGTCCAGGGCCCCACCCAGTTCACCGGCCTCTACGGTGTGAATGAAAATAGGCGGGAAGACCCGGGGCTGCCGTTCCAGCGCCCGGTAAAAGGCCTCCCCGGACTCCAGGTCCTGGAGAAGCATACCGATACTTTCTCGCAGAGAAGGATTTTCTGCCTGTCGCTGTAAAATATGCAAGGCCGTCACAATCGGCAGGCCAGCCCCCAGCATGGTCGCCAGCTGGCGGCTGAAGAGGGCCAGGTCGCGACGGGATACCGGACGCCGGAGAAGGCGCCGCCAGTCCCTCGCTGGGGTTACAACTGCCGGCCGACAGTAAGTAATAAAAATCCCCTGCCGGCGCAGTTCCCTGATGGCCAGTTCCTGGCTTTCCGCTTCTATATTCCCGCTAACTGCATTCCCCCTGGCATCCCTTCCCCGGTAGGCAAAATTCATGCTTTCCCTCCAAAATATAAATAGCCACCGGCAACAGGGAAAGATAGAACTCTTCCCCGGCAGCCCGGCGGCCATGGACAGCGTCTACAGGCCCGTAGCTTTGCGCCCCTGGCTTTCGCCAGGTTTGCCTTGAACGAGGATATATGGACATTAATTCGTCATAAAAAGGCAAGTTCCTGCTAATCCTGGCTCCGTTAACCATTGTTTAATTCTCTATCCGTTATTACCCCTCTGGTGACCAGCTGCCGCAGAGCCATGTCCATGGTCTGCATACCATAGCGGGCTCCCGTCTGCATGCTGGAAACAATCTGGTGGGTTTTACCCTCGCGGATCAGATTTTTGACAGCCGGGGTAGCAATCAGCACTTCCACGGCGGCCACCCGACCCTTCCTGTCGGCCCGAGGTAAAAGCTGCTGGGTGATAACCCCTTCCAGGGTGTCAGCCAGCTGGATACGGACCTGTCCCTGCTGGTGGGGCGGGAAAACGTCAATGATCCGGTCCACGCTCTGGATGGCACTGCTGGTATGTAAAGTCGCCAGGACCAGGTGGCCCGTTTCCGCGGCCGTGATGGCCGTGGCAATGGTCTCCAGATCGCGCATCTCGCCGACCAGGATAACATCCGGGTCCTGACGCAGGGCGGCCCGCAGGGCACTGGCAAAGGAACGGGTATCTGAACCCACTTCCCGCTGGTTGACGATGCTACGGCGGTGCTGGTGCAGGTATTCGATGGGGTCTTCCAGGGTAATAATATGGCAGCTGCGTTCCCGGTTGATTTTATCCACCATGGCCGCCAGGGTGGTGGACTTGCCGCTACCCGTCGGCCCCGTCACCAGGACTAGGCCGTGCTGTCGTTCCGCCAGCTCGGCCACCACCGGCGGTAATCCCAGGGTTTCCAGGCTGGGTATTTCCCTGGGTATAAGGCGGATGGCTGCGCTAACGCTCCCCCGCTGGTGAAAGACATTGACCCGGAAACGGCTTACGCCGGGCAGGGAGTAAGCCAGGTCTATTTCTCCCCGCTCTTCAAATACCTCCCACCTCTCGCCCACCATAGGCCGTACCAGGGCGGCCGTCATCCCGGCATCCAGGGGCTCCCACTGGCGCTGGACCTGGAGTTCGCCGTGGACCCGGAAAACCGGCGGCAGGCCAACAGAGAGATGGACATCGGAGGCCCCGGCGGCAGCCGCCGCCCGTAGGATGGTTTCAATGTCGAACATTTTAATCCTCCCGGATAAAGCCAGATAATAAAGGCAGGGATTTCAAATAGCCAGCTACCAACAGTGTCAATGATCAACGTATGGGGCCGGGCTGGCTGCAAAGGGCGAGACTGAGAAATCAACACCTACGACCACTGGAAGTATATGCCGCCCGGGTACCAGATTCCAGCAATACAGTCTGGTCTTTACAAACCGCCCAGGGAAACACGCAGGACTTCACTCACCGTGGTAATCCCCTGGCGGACTTTTTCCAAGCCGTCCTCGATTAAAGGCACCATACCGGCAGCTACGGCCGCCTCTTTCAGGGTCATGGCCGGTGCCTTGGCGGTCACCAGGCCGCGGAGTTCTTCATTCATCACCAGTACCTCCTGGATGGCCGTCCGGCCAGCATAACCGGTAAAGCTGCAGCGCTGGCAACCCCGTCCCCGCCAGAGTTCTTCTACTGCGGGCAGCCAGGTCTTTTCCAAAGACCCAGGTTCGGGCCGGTAAATCTCCCGGCAGTGGGGGCAGAGCCGGCGTACCAGCCGCTGGGCCACTACGCCGATAAGGGAGGAGTTGACCAAGTAAGGTTCGACGCCCATATCTAAGAGGCGGGTGACGGCCCCAGCAGCGTCATTGGTATGAAGGGTGCTGAACACCAAATGGCCGGTGGTCGCCGCCCGGACGGCGATGTCGGCCGTCTCGCGATCGCGAATTTCTCCTACCATAATAATATCGGGATCCTGGCGCAGGATAGACCGCAGCCCGGAGGCGAAGGTCAAGCCTGCCTTCGGATTGACCCGCACCTGGTTGATGCCGGGCAACAGGTATTCTACCGGGTCTTCAATGGTAATGATGTTTTTTTCCGGTGAGCTTAAAATGTTAAGGGTGGCATAGAGGGTCGTCGTTTTACCGCTTCCCGTGGGCCCCGTAATGAGGAGCATGCCGTAGGAACTGTGGATGAGGCTCGCAAAGCGCTCTTTTATGGCCGGCAAAAATCCCAGGTCGTCCAGGGACAGGAGCATAGCCTCCTGGTCCAGCAGGCGCAGGACGATCTTTTCCCCGTAAACCGTGGGCAGGCTGGAAACCCGCAGGTCGACGTTGCGTTTACCCAAGGTAAACTGAAATCGACCGTCCTGGGGCAGGCGCTTTTCGGCAATATCCATGCCCGCCATGATCTTGATCCTGGAGATCAGGCTGCTTAGAACCCCCAGGGGCAGGCGGGTTAACTCCCGCAGCAGGCCATCCACCCGCAGGCGTACGCGCACTTCCCCTTCCTGGGGTTCGATGTGGATATCGCTGGCCCGCATCTGGATCGCCTGCTGGATAAAGCTGTTAACTAGCCGTACAGCCGGTGCCCCTTCGGTACCGCCGGGACCGGGAGCTTCCAGGGCAGCGGCGGCGGCCTCGCTCATGCTGGCAGCAATTTCCTTCTGCCAGAACCTGCTCAAAGCCTCTTCAATTTCCCTTTCAGCAGCTATAGCCGGCATGATCTCCTTGCCGGTAGCCAGGCGCAGGTCGTCCAGGGCCAGCAGGTTCAGGGGGTCGGCCATGGCTACCAGGAGACGGTTGCCGTCTAGGCGAATGGGGATGGCCTGGTAGCGCCGCGCCAGACCCTCCGGTACCAGACGCACCACCTCCGGGTCCAGGTGGTAGTCGGCCAGGACGACTTTGGGAATGCCCAACTGGAATTCCAGGACTTCCAGAATACTGGCTTCAGTAATGAATCCCAGGCGGATCAAAACCTTACCCAGGCGTTCCCCGGTGCGCTTTTGTTCCTGCAGGGCCTGCTCCAGCTGGGCCGGGGTGATCATCCCGGCCGCAATTAAAAGGTCCCCCAGCCGCCGCCGGGTGTCCATTTTGCTCCCCTCCCGCAACATTCATTCTTTAGCAGGCCGAGGCGGACAGCCCCCGGATATTCCTCAGCAAATAACCGCCATAATCTCCTCTAAACTAACCGGGGTAACCTGCACCCGGCCCAACCGTTCCGGCAGGACCATCCGCAGCCGGCCCTGGCGGATTTTTTTATCATGGCCCAGGGCCGCCTGGAAAGCAGCAGGTTCGACGGCCGGCAAATCAACAGGCAGACCCGCCCGCTGCAGCAATCGCACCAGGCGGCCGGTTTCCGCTTCCGAAAACATTCCCCGCCGGACGGCCAGGCGGGCGGCGGCGGCCATCCCCATAGCAACGGCCTCACCGTGGCGGTAGGCGGCAAAATCTGTTACGGCTTCCACGGCATGGCCGATAGTGTGGCCAAAATTTAAAATGGCCCGCAAGCTGCTTTCCCGCTCATCCCGGGCAACTATTTCTGCTTTCAAGGCGCAGGAGCGCAAAACGATGGTTTCCAGGACCCCTTCTTCTCCATTTAGGGCGCCTTCCAGGTGATCTTCCAGGTAAGTAAAAAAGCCGGCATCCATGATCACGCCATACTTGATGACTTCCGCCAGGCCGGCCCGGACTTCCCGCGGCGGCAGGGTGGCCAGGGTTGCCAGGTCGACTATGACGGCCGCCGGCTGGTAAAAGGCGCCGATGAGGTTCTTGCCCCGGGGATGGTTGACAGCCACCTTGCCCCCCACGCTGGCGTCGACCTGGGCTAGAAGTGTAGTCGGGAGTTGAATAAAAGGAACGCCCCGGAGCCAGGTGGCGGCCACAAACCCGGCCACATCCCCCACCACGCCGCCCCCCAAGGCGATAATGGCTGACCCGCGCTCAATATCGGCTGCCAGGGCAGCATCATATAGTTCAGCCGCAACTTTAAGGGTTTTGGCCTCCTCCCCGTCGGGAACCAGGGCAAGGTGGGGCTGAAAACCGGCTGCCTTGAGGCTTTGCTCCAGGGTGGGCCAGTAATGTCCAGCAATGGTAGCATTGCTTACTACCAGGCAGGGGGCTGCCAGGTCCAGGTTTTTAAGCAGGAAGCCGGTTTCCTTTAACAACCCTGAACCGCAAAAAATCTTATAAGTACGCTCACCCAGGTTTACTTTAAGCTCGCCAGCCATGAATTTAAAGCCTCCTTTATCTCCCCGGCCACGGCGGCTGCATCTTTGCCGTCAGTTTGGATATAAACGTCGGCAAAGGCATAATAAGGCTCGCGGTGCTTGAGGAGATTAGCCACCTCTTCCCGGCGCCGGCCCTGGAGGAGGGGACGGTCCCCCTTCACCCCGGCGCGCTGCAGGGCTGTTTCCGGCTGTACCTGGAGCCAGACGACTCTATTACCCTCTCGCAGGCGCTGGACATTTTCTTCGCAAAGGACGGCCCCCCCGCCAGTGGCGATAACCGCCCGCCGGGAGGCGGACGCCCGGGCAACGGCCGCCTGTTCCAGCTCCCGGAAATATCGCTCGCCGTAGCAGGCAAAGATCTTTTTTATAGGCAGGCCGGTTTCTTCTTCGATCATGGTGTCGGTATCCAGGAAAGGCCAGCCCAGGCTGGCCGCCAGGATCTTCCCTGCTGTTGTTTTGCCGCTACCCATAAAGCCGATTAAAACTATATTGTCCGGCATCGGTATCATTTTCCTCTTTCTCTGTCCACCCGGAAGATGTTATTTTTTCCTTATACACCAGACTTTAGTATTTATTACCTTTTAAATACTCCTTAAGTATTGCCGGTAAGCAGCCATTCGCTCCTGGACTTCCGGTAAATAATCGCCACCGAATTTCTCCAGCACCGCCCCGGCCAGGACCCAGGCCACAGCCGCCCAGGCCACCACCGCTACCGCCGGTACGGCGCAGACGTCAGAACGTTCAACAGCAGCAGTAACAGGCTCTTTTGTCAGGAAATCAACGCTGGGGAGAGGCTGCATCAGGGTGGGAATGGGCTTCATGGCCGCCCGCAGGATAAGGATTTCCCCATTGGTCATGCCACCCTCCAGGCCGCCGGCGCGGTTGGTGGGATGGTAAAAACCGTGTCCTTCCCGGTAGGCGATGGCATCGTGGGCCTGGCTCCCCGGAATACCTGCAAGCCGGAAACCGGCGCCGATTTCCACTCCTTTAATGGCCGGAATGCTCATTAAAGCCTGGGCCAGGCGGCCATCCAGGCGCCGGTCCCAGTGAACATGGCTGCCTAGCCCGGCCGGTACGCCGGTCGCCAGGACTTCTACCACTCCTCCAAGGGTATCCCCTTTTTGCCGGGCTTCTTCAATAAGGGCTACCATTGCCCGGCTTGCTTCCGGGTCGGCACAGTAGACGGGCGACTTCCAGGCCTGCCGGACAGCACTCAATTCCACCTCACCCTTGACTTCAACCGATCCGATCTGGACTACGTGAGCTGCCAGTTCAATACCCACTTCTTTGAGCAAAGCAGCAGCCGTAGCCCCGGCCGCCACCCTGGCCGCCGTTTCCCTGGCACTGGCTCGTTCCAGGATATTGCGCAGGTCCTCCTGGCGGTATTTCAAGCCTCCCGCCAGATCGGCATGCCCAGGACGCGGCCGGGTAACTTCCCGCCCGCCCCTGGCTTCCGGGCCAGGCGCCATGAACTCCTGCCAGTTGGTCCAGTCCCGGTTGGCTATAAACAGGGCCACGGGGCTGCCCAGGGTATAACCACCCCTCACCCCGGCCAAAATCTCCACCCGGTCGTGCTCGATGGCCATACGCCCGCCGCGGCCGTAACCGCCCTGACGGCGGGCCAGCCAGGTATTAATATCCTCAGCTCTGAGGGGTATCCCGGCCGGCAGCCCCTCTATAATTACACTTAAACCCCTCCCGTGGGATTCCCCCGCGGTAAGATAACGCAGCAAGGTATCTCCTACCTCTCCTAATTATCCAGCCTTCCGCCAGAACTCCAGGTTGGTATCGTCTTGCTCGCTCTCTGGTCCGCGCGGAACAGCCTACGTCTCAGCCTCGGGCTGCTTTACTGCTCGGACCAAGTCGCTCGCTCTGAACAAAAGCCGGCCTGTTATTTTCATCCTTCTGATGGTGCCTACTTAGCGGCATGAGAATCTTGTATTGCTTTCCGGAGGGCTTCTCCCATGACCTCCACCGGTGCCGGCTTCCCCGTCCACAGGGTAAAGGCCGCGGCCCCCTGGTACAGGAGCATCCCCAAACCGGATATAGCCCGGCAACCCCGCTGCCGGGCATCCCGCAGGAACCTGGTTTCCAGGGGATTGTAGACCAGGTCGTAGACCCATTGCCCGGCGTGGAGCCAGGCCGCCGGCAGGGGTACGGCTCCTTCCATAGGAGCCATGCCGGCACTGGTGGCGTTTACCACCAGGTCGGCCTCTTCTACCCTGGGACGCAGCTCTTCCTCTTCCAGGGCGCAGGCCTTTACCAGGACGCTTAAACCGGCCAGGGCGGCTGCCAGGTGTCCGGCCCGCTCCAATGTGCGGTTGGCAATGGTCAACCCGGTGCAACCCGCCCCGGCCAGGGCAAAGGCCACCGCCCGGGCCGCCCCCCCGGCCCCGAGGATGACCGCTTTCTTGCCGGCCGGATCAAAACCTGCTTCCTGGAGGGAACGCAAAAAACCGCTGGCGTCAGTATTGTAGCCTGTCAGGCGCCCGTCATTAACAATTGTGTTCACGGCTCCGATGCGAGCCGCCGCGGGATCGATTGCATCCAGGTATTTGATAATTGCTTCTTTATGGGGTACCGTAACATTGGCGCCCCGGAAACCCAGGGCTTTAAGCCCGGCCAGGGCAGCCGGCAGGCCGGAAGGGGTAACGGCAAAGGCCAGGTAAACCAGGTCCAGCCCGGTGGCGGCAAAGGCCGCATTTTGCATTAAAGGCGATAAAGAATGTTCTACCGGGCATCCCATGAGGGCCACCAGCCCGGTTGAAGCTTTTACCTGCAGCATGGCCTACCCTGCCATTTCTTTTTAATAATCGGGTTATGTAAAGCCAATTTTTTTACTCACTCTATTATAAGTCCTTTAAATCGTTGATTACCAGGCGTTTGGTTATCAATTTTTCTATCTGACGGATCACCCTGGTGCCAATGAACTCGCGCTTATTTATAGGCATCACCAGAATTGTGTACAGCCCCAGGCGGTTTCCTCCCAGGACATCGGTAAAAACCTGGTCGCCGATCACGGCAGTATTACCAACTGCCGTTTCCATGACGGCCATGGCCTGGTAAAAGGCCCGCCGCCTGGGTTTACCGGCCCTGGAAATTCCGGGAATACCCAGGTAAGCAGCTATTTTTTGCACCCGGACATCCCGGTTGTTGGATACAAGGCAGGCCCTTAAGTCTTGCTTCTTTAATTCCGTAAACCACCGGTAAATTTCCCGGTCCAGGGTAGCCCGTCCCCATTCGGTCACCGTATTATCCAGGTCAATAATCAAACCGCGGATACCCCGCGCCTTTAAAGCTGCCAGGGGTATATCCCGCAGGGAACGCACATAGAGGTCCGGTTGCAGTAGTTTGAGCATGTTTCACTCCTAATAGAGGCACTTACAGGTTATTATACCACAAAAATACTGCCGGGGGGAAAACATTATTTTCAATGGGAGGGGACGGCGGTAGTTTTAGTCCCTTCCCGGGGTAAGCTGTAAGCAGGTAATATTGTCTTTTATATTACCTGAAGCATTAGGCACTTGAGGTAACGCGACTCGTCGTAGCCAAGGAGTACCGGGTGGTCAGGAGCCTGGCCGCGCCTGGCCAGCAGGCGCAGGCGGCGACGGGCATCAAAGGCTGCATCCTGGATAACTTCTAAAAAGAGTTCCTCGGGCATGTGGTAGGAACAGGAACAGGTCACCAGAAAGCCGCCAGGAGATAAAATCTTCATCGCCCGCAAATTTATCTCTTTATAGCCCCGGATGGCTCCCTCCAAAGCCTTCCTGGCCTTGACAAATGCCGGCGGATCCAGGATAACTACATCAAACCTTTCTTCCTGGCGCTCCAGCTCTCGCAAGGCGTCAAAGGCATTGGCTTCCTCAAAAGAACACAGGTCCCCATAACCATTGAGCACCGCATTGCGCCGTGCCATAGCAATGGCTTCTGCCGAGATATCCAGGCCCACTACTTCCCGGGCACCATAATGGGCGGCATGGACGCTGAATCCCCCGGTATGACAAAAGCAATCCAGCACCCGCGCCCCTTTCACAAACGGCTGGAGGGCGGCCCGGTTTTCCCTCTGGTCCAGGAAGTAACCCGTCTTCTGTCCTGCGGCCAGATCTACATAAAATTTAAGGCCGTTCTCTTGTATGACAACCTGCGGGTCAAAGGGACCCTTGAGGAATCCCGACCGCAGCTCCAAGCCCTCCAGTTTCCGCACTGGCGCATCGTTGCGCTCAAAGATCCCCGTTGGCTGGATTAACTCATCCAGGATTTCCACTAGATTATCTTTAAAACGATCAATCCCTAAGGCTAGGGTCTGGACCACCAGGTAGGGGCCAAACTTGTCGACAATCAACCCTGGCAGGAAATCTGCTTCGCCAAAGACAACGCGATAAGCGTCCGTCCCAGCACCCGCCAGAACCCTCCGGCGGTAATCCCAAGCAGCCGCCAGGCGCCGCCGCCAGAAAGCCGCATCGATTTCTTCATCACGACTATAAGTAAGGATGCGGACAGTAATCATGGAGGCCGGGTTGATATACCCCCGGCCAATAAACCTGCCACGGCGATCCTCTACGGTAACTATGTCTCCCGGTTCAAAGGCGCCATAGATGGTCTCAATCTCCGTCCGGTAAACCCAGGGGTGGCCTCTTTTAATGCGTCCTTCTTCGCCTCGCCTCAGCTGCACCCTTGCCATATTAAACATCACCAGCTAAATAGTTTACACCAGCGGCCCTTCATCTAATGCCGGGTTCCTAATAGCAGCTGGCAAAATTATACCACACAAAGCCCCCACTTCACACGTGGCCCCGCAAAATAAAAAAGCCGGCCTTCTTTCACGGCCAGAGAAAATATTTTATGTTTACTTGCTGCACCCTTCGGCAGACAGCTCCTTCAAAAGTTTCTGGATGGCCTTTTTCTCGATGTGTGCAAGTTAAAACACTACTGCAAGGTGGTTCTTTTAAGTTCTTCTGTGGGGTTAATATTGTAAGTTCTTCGCAATGTTCCGGGACATTTTTGCCCGGCCCGGTAAAGGGGAGGTTAAAGTATCCTTCTATCTCCAGGCTGCCGTCAGCATATATTTTTACTCTCTGCACCAGCTCACGGGTGATATTCTGCTTTTGAAAAAAGTTTAGTTCATCCACCGACCGTGCCAGGTTTTCAGCGTACTGGCGCAGGAATTCTACGCCTTTTTGCACTTGTTCCTGGGCGTTAATTACGGCTTCAAGCCTCTTGATATCCTCTTCTATTCTTATTATCTCTCCTTCTTGTTCCGCCCGGTAACGCTTGTAGTCTTCTTCGGGCAACGCCTCCAGGATAAAATAGGCCCGGTCAATCCGCTCGATCACCCGTTGCACCTGCTCTAGCCTCTTCCGCGCTTCCTCCAGGCGCCTCCGGGGAATGCTGGCTGTTTCAAGCTTTTCGCTGGTAATATACTGGTAGAAAAGCTCCGGGTTCTTAATTATGGAAGCTATAGTATCCCATACTGTCTTATCTATTTCTTCCGTCCGCCAGGGTGGGAGCCCGCACCTGCCTACCCGGCCCTGGTCGTCAAACTTGGTAGGGTAACGCCCGGGGCAGGTATAATAGCTATATTTCGCTCTCTGGGGATTGTTATGGGTAACGACCGTAAGCCTCCTCCCGCACTCCCCGCATACCAGCAGGCGCTGCAGTAAGAATCTTCTCCTGGTAGTCTTAGGGTTAAAACGCTTGGACCTGACAAGCATCTCCTGGGCTCTCATAAAGGTTTCCTGGTCAATTATGGCCGGCACAAGGACCGGTTTCCAATCAGGCTGCTCATCCTTGCGCCTTAACCGGCCGGTATATACGGGATTTTTCAGCATCCGCACCACCGATGAGTGGACCCAACCCTTGCCCCTGGGACCCTGGGGGTACACCTGGCCCAGCTTCTGGGTAATCTGCCAGGGGGTTAAGGGTTCCAGAGGATCCGTCAGCCACTCAAACATTTGCTTGACGATTTCGGCTTCCTGGGGATTAATTACCAGGGTATCCCCCTCGGCGTCCCAGTCGTAGCCAAAAGGCTTGGCGTAGCAGCGGATCTTGCCGCTGGCTGCTTTTTTGGCCTTGCCCCTCTGGGTACGCTCCTTGATGAGCGCGTGCTCGAATTCGGCAAAGGCCCCCCGCATCTGCAAAAAGAGCATCCCCTGGGGTGTCTTTTGCCAGTCAAAGTTAACAAACTCCAGCCTTACCCCTGCCTTATCAAATTCCCGGCAAAGAATGAGCAAATCTGTAAGGTTGCGGGAAAGCCTGTCGGGGTCATATACAACTACAAGGTCCACTTTCCCGGCAGCTACGAGCTGCCTCACATAATCCAAGCTAGGGCGGTTCAATTCCGTCCCGGTGTAAGCGTCTTCAATAACTTCGACTTCTAAAGCCCCTAAAGCCCTGGCCTTCTTCTCGCAGAGTTCTTTCTGGGTGGCCAGGGAAAAACCGAGAGCCTGGTCCTGGGTGCTTACCCTAGCATATATCACGGCTTTCATCTTTCTTCTTCCCCGTAGCAGGATTCATGTTTATTTCCTTCAACATCTCTTGCGGGTTTTCCTGCCTGTCAGGGCAGGCCTGGCGTATAATATCAACCACCCGGGCATAGGCCCTTTTGTGATCGGAAACATTCCCCACAGGAATAACCCTTATCCTTGGTACAGGCCGCCCTATTTGCATAAGCACTCCCCCTTTCCTTATGAAAATATGCGCGACTGCTTGTTCGTCCGGCATGTCCTGAAAAACAAAAAACCGGGTTAGACCCGGTATTTTATGGAAGGATAGGTTTTTTTCCGCCGCCCTTGCCCTTCTTGAAACCCGCGGCTATAGGGATATTGCCTGTAGCTGATATTTTTAACGGCAGGTCCGCCGGCCGTCTGGTAGGGTCTAGGCTGCATATGTATTTATTGCGGCTACCGTCCAGTTCATAGGCGCTCCCTGCCCACTTAAGCCAATCCCCGCCGCCCACCTGCACCCTCCTGGTCGACATCTCGGCGGCATTTACGGCCTGCTGATATTGGAGCCAGGCCATGATAGCGGCCTCTTCCTCGTTGGTAGACCTTTGAGTGGTACCACCATGTTCGCCAACCCTACGGTTAGCAGTAAGCCCCAGACGTTTTCTGGCCATAGCTACTGTACTTCGTTTAACTTCTAATTCATTAGCTATTTCAACATCAGTCATCCCTGCGGCATGGAGTTCTTTAAGCTTCTCAAGGTCTACAAGGAGCGGCCGGCCCCCGAGGTTTTTGACATTTCCCGATAGGCAGACTACGGCCATATAGGGCTGGTCCGGCAATTTAATCCTCTCCCTGATGACATTATGTTTTCCTTTGGAAGGATATGGAACGCGAAACAGCGAATATAACCACAATTAAACTCAAGTTGCTTGATTCTTTATTTCCCTTCTGTACCAGAGGGAATTAGGGTGCCGATAGAATTGTGTGTCTCATGCACATCTTCTAGTAAAAAAATTTCCTCTACCTGTTTCCCTAGCAAAGATGCTATTTTTATGGCCACATCTACAGTGGGTATTCGAACCCCCCGTTCAATACGCGTATATACTGTTCGGTCTATTCCAACTGCGAGGGCTACTTTTTCTTGGGTTAATCCTTTTGCCTTTCTGGCTTTCAAAAGCTCCACTCTCATATTTTCATCACCTGTTTCTGTGTGCCTTCTACACATTATTATAGTGTATCATCTGCACAAGTCAATAGCTTTTTTGAAAAAAAGTTTAAGTTTTGCACATAAGTTGTGTGGTTACACAAAAAGATTTATTATGCAATTAGAGGTGTGGCTTATGAGCACATTAGGTGATAAGATTAAACAATTAAGAAAGAAAAAGGATTTAACCCAAGATGAATTGGCTTCTATCATCCATGTAAATAGAGCCACCTTAGCTAACTGGGAAATTAATAGGGCTGTTCCTGATCCTACCACCCTTCAACGCCTTGCCGACTTTTTTAACGTCAGCGTGGATTACCTCTTAGGTAGGACAGACGACCCTAACCCTGGCCAGCACCGTTCTACTATAGAAGAAGATTGGCCCGAAGTAACAGACGTGCTGCGACGCTGCGGGAAGAAACCAACACCTGAAGAACGCCGGCGCATTGCCAGAATCATTAAAGCAGCAATAGAGGATACGGATGATATTTGATGGGTAAGAAAAGACCAAGAAGGGTTAGGAAGGCACAGGCGATAGCAGCCGCCAGATTTTTCCGGCAACAACTAGGGTTAGTAGAATACAATGGCATTGACGCCAGGCGGGTTTTAAAGCGTGTCGCAGTGTTAAAGATTTTTAGCTCTTCCCAAGACCCTGACTTTATTCATGAGGAAGGATTTACCCGCTCCTTGGGAAATGGAAAGTACGAGGTATATGTCAATCGCGATCTTCCTGAAGGTCGCGATAATTGGACTTATGGCCATGAAACGGCACATATTGTGCTCAAGCATCATGAAGAATTCGATGTTGACAACCTGCTGCCTTTTGAACACTGGATATTAAACCGGGAGGCCAATATATTTACTTCGGAATATTTGATGCCTGAAGATAAATTTCGTCAAGCCGTAAGATTTCCATTAACTATTAGCGAAATAGCTCGGTTAAAGAATATCTTCAAAGTATCCTGGCAAGCTGTAATAAATCGGTTAGATGAACTACATATCTATCCCAAAGCCAAAATTGAACAGCTATTTTGTGAACAGCAACGCGCCAAAAAGGAACTTGAGATGGCCATAGCTACGGTAGCAGTGGCCGAAGAGAAAGGGCAGGTTTATACCATGCAAAAAGACGTATTGAGAATTAACCTTGACGAAAATATGCGATTCACTATTTGCCCTAGATGCGGCAATACGGATTTCTCGGAAGGTGCATCTTACTGTAAAATGTGCGGGCTATACCTATATAATGATTGTATCGAGTGCCATGCCCACAATGTCGCCGATGCCCGCTACTGCGAATACTGTGGAAACGAAACAACACTTTTTAAGGCAGGTATCCTAAAGCCTTGCGATGATGCTACTTTATACATAATGCTGGAGGAACTTCTTTCGCGGGAAGTAGTGACGGAGTTTGATCAGGAGGGCAACTTGCTGGCAATAAGAGCAAAAACCGAAGAAGATGACTTACAAATTAGCGAAGAAGATTTACCGTTTTAATTGGAGAGGTTTTTTTGCCGCCGCCCTTGCCTTTCTTATAACCACTGTAAGTAGGTATGTTACCCAGTGCCGATATTTTTAACGGCAAGTCCGCCGGCCGGCTGGTGGGCTCCAGGGTGCATATGTATTTATTTGTCGGTAAGGATTGAGGTCCAGCGAGGGGAGATGCCTAAATTTTTTATAGTTATGCGTGCGGCGGATGAAACGGCAAACAAGTGTTACCTCATTCTGTTTCTGTCTAAGATTTGAGCCATTCGAGTAGAGCGAGATTAGAGGTGGGCATGAAGTACCCCTTCGAGGGTGAACCTCCGCCGGGACAAGCCCGGCGGAGGTTCACTTTGCCCGCCTTCTTCTTGCCGATTTACCTAGCCCCAAAGAAAGGAGATAAATAGCCATTTGATTAAGGCTAACACCATCTTCTTGCGCCTTGGCGGCAATAGCCCTGTGGAGGGATTTAGGAAGGCGTACAGTAAACTTACCGCTATATTTTTCATTGTTATCCGGTTCGGGAATATCTCGTTGTAACGCCAAAGCGGTTTCTATCCAACCCCTTTTGGCATCCTCTAGATTAGCCAGGGCCTCTGCCAGAGTTTCTCCGTCTGATATACAACCCGGTAAAAGGGGTATGCTGGCCAGCCATCCGCCGCCCTCCTCCTCTGTAAGGCGGCGAAGGGATACCTCATAGTTGAGGTTAAGATAGTAATCTAACGTTTTATCACTCATTAGATTTCCCTTCCTTAAGCTTCTCGATTAATTCTAGCGCTTTCTTAACATATATAGCCTTAACCGGCCTTCTGCGGGGGATCGTTAAAATCTCAACCAGCTCAGGATGATAGTAATTATAATGACTACCCCCTTGATGGCGGCAATTAAAACCATAATACTTGAGCACTCTATCAATATCTTCCCAGGGTCATCCCTGGGATTTCTTTTTATCGCCCTAAGGAGCTTCTCAATTTGGCTCATTTATTTCTCCCGCCTCTAAAAAGATGGTATCAAATATGCCACCATTTATCAAGTGCATACTCTTTTTTTCAGGTCTTCAGCCCCTGCCCTTCCGGCCTTAACAGCAAACTTTGCCGCCCGGCCGGGAGGCAAAGGCGGCCCGTAGGGCCGGGCCGAGGAATAATATGGAGGGGACCCGCCCGAAGGGCGGGGCGGAGGCCGTTTATGCCGCAGGCCGGACCCTTGCAGGACCGGCCAGGGAGGCGGCATAATCTAAGGCTGGCCGGAAGGCCAGGAGGTTTTAAATCAAGGCAGCAGGTGCGCTTTAGCGCTCCTGCTGCCAACCGCTGTCGCCTTTTGGGGCCGCCGCTACGTTAGGCCGGAGGCCGTTTTGGCGTTGCAGTAGCCACCCTAAACCTTACCCAAAACGGTTTCTTTTTCTCCCTGGCGTGGGGCAATACCGGCCGCAAAAGTTCTGTAAGTATTTCATCCGGCATACAGAAAGGATCAGGATGGTTCGGCATCACATATGCTTTTAACTCCGGGATTTTTCTTATTTCCTTCACATCCCGTTCCGCTGGGGCAACCAGCGCCAAGCGGAATGAAGATAACGGCTCAATTTTTAGCAAGTCGCCCCAGCGCCACCTGGCGGCGCTGGCCACCAGGACGGCCAGGTTGGATCTAAAAGCCTCCCTGGTCCTTTTTTTGTCAGCAACACCTAAATCGCGGACAATATATTCATACCGCCCGGCACTCAACTCCGGCAAAAGCTCGTCAAATATAAAATTATTACCATCACCTTCTATAAATTTGTCAACCTCGGTTTTAGCAAAAGGAAACACATCAAAGCCTTTTATACGCCAGGCTTTGCTTACCCGCCCGGGTCCTGCCTTGATAATTTTTAGGTAATCCTGCATTACCGGATTCTGGCTGTCTTCCACCAGGACTACATTATGGCCCTGCCTGGCTAAAAACGCGCTTATGGCTAGAGCAGTATGGGTGCAGCCCAAACCCGGCGCGGCTCCGGCCACGGCAATAGTCACCACCCCCACCGGGCGCTGCTCGATGACCACTTTTTCCTTTACCTGTTCTTCTCCAGTTAAACCACTCATGACATGCCACCTGGCAGCCTGGGCATAAGTAGCCGGGGTATTAGTAAGAGACTGGGCGACTAAATCACCCCAGTCGGCCTCAACCGGGCCGTCTATGATGTCATACACTCCCAACCCCACAAGCCTTGCCACCGTAGCATCCCCCGGCTGCCTGCCGGGTGCCAGCAGGAATATCCTTGCATAGGGCCTGGCTATGCGGTAACCCTGGACGGCAGCCACCAGGTCCGGGCCCGGGCCGGCATCTATATCGAGGATCAGGGCGTCAGATGCCACCCTGGCAGCAGATTGGAGGGCATTGCGAATACCCGGGGAATCCATCACCCCGGCCTGATCGAATACCACTTCGCCGTGTTCTTTCACGGCTTTTCTCACCTGCTCCGCCCTGGCCGGGGCAAGGATTAAAGCATACATCATGAGTCTCTACTCCTTCCATATAATTGCTAGTAATTCCAATTTGTTATTGATATTTCCACCTTCGCTATTGCCTCTGAGTACTTTTTAGGCTATATTAAAATAAAATTGAGGTGATGCTCCGTGGGAGAAAAACCAACATTATACCTGGAGACAACCATCCCCAGCTACCTTGCAGCCAGGTTAAGCCGCGATTTGATCGTAGCTGCCAATCAACAGGCAACCCATGAATGGTGGATTTATGAAAGGGACAAATTTCAAATATACATCTCCCAAGCTGTTGTAGTAGAAGCGCAAGCTGGGGATCCTGAAGTTGCTTCTTTAAGGTCCCGTTATCTTGAAGGCCTTGAAATCTTGCCTGTAACAGATGAAGTTGAAAAGCTAGCAAGAAAATATATCACTGTGCTAGGAATTCCCCAAAAATCAGCATTAGACGCCGTTCATCTCGCATACGGAGTGGCATATAACCTGGATTACATTTTAACCTGGAATTGCAAACATCTCGCCCACGGTGAGGTTCGTAAAAAACTAAAACGATATAACGCTTCAGTAGGATTAGAAACCCCGGAAATTGTTACTCCACTTGAACTAATGGGGAGGAATTAAGTTATGGCCTATGAGGATCCCATTGTGAATGAAGTAAGAAAGGCACGTGAACTAATTCTAGAAAAATGTCAAGGTGATATGGATAGATTTTTTAAATTCATCCGCGAAGAAGAAAACAAAAACCCAGAAAGACTTACCAAACCTGCAGTTGTAAAAAAATCAATGCAGAAAGTAAGCTTATAGAGGCCAATATGATATACCCCCTCAAGATTAGAGGGGGTATATCTATATTTTTTAGCTATCCCTTACCAAAGACCTAGTAAATACCCTTTGTAGTACGCCCAGTACCCGGGCGGGGCTTTCCCCCCGGCCCACGGCCACCGCCCCGACCAGGAGGGCTAATTCCGGCGTTATCGCCCGCCGGGGGACCTCCCGCCCGCCGCCAAAAAGGATTTCCACCAGCAGCAAAAGGGGCTGAGCCTTCAACAGGGTATATTCCTTCAACGGCACCCTTAGCGCCGGATTTCCCGGATCCGCCAGGGCCAGGGCCTGCCTGGCCACTTCGGCGTTTTTCCTGGCCAGGTCTACCGCCTCCAAGTGGGCGGCATAAACCTGGACGGTATGTTCATATTTACTTGCCTCATTCATCTTCTCACCCTCCATTCGTTTACTTAAAGTAATTAATCGGGTTGACCGGCTGGCCGTGTACCCGGACCTCAAAGTGCAGGTGCGGCCCGGTGCTCTTGCCCGTGCTGCCGCTGTAAGCGATCACGTCGCCGGCTTTGACCTGCTGCCCCCTCTGGACGGCTATTTGGGACAGGTGGGCGTAGATGGTTACCATGTCACCGTGCTCAATGTAGATAGCATAACCAAAGTTGCCCATCCACCCGGCCACTACCACCACACCGTCGGCGGCGGCATGGACCGGCGTTCCCATGGGCGCGGCGATGTCTACCCCGGTATGGAAGTTGCCTCCCCCTTCCACCGGGTCCACCCGGTAGCCGAAGGGGGAAGTAATAGTGTTGATGCCAGGCGTAGGCCACTTGAGGCTTCCCTCCACCGGCGTCCACCCGGACGGTATATCCGGCTCCATACCCAGGAGGAAGGAAAGGTCCACCTGCAGGATGTTCTTCACCTTCTCCCGCTGCTTGGCGTTAAACCTTAAATCATCCAGGACTTCATCCAGAGAACGCAGGCGGTAGGTCGGGTAGCTGGTACAGCTCGGCGGGTCGCCGCCGTCGCACACCTGGCAGCTCCCGGACTTTTCGATGAACATCCAGGCCAGGTCTTCCGCCCTGCCGGGACTGGCCTTGCGGAAGTCCTGGTCTAACCTTACCGCATCTATCGCCAGCAGGGGCTGCCAGTCTACGGTAACCCCCGGGTCGCAGGGGGATTTAGTGCTGTCGCTCACCTTTTTGGCCGCGTCCACGTACATCTGGGCCTGGGAAGGGGTGACGATAGGCACCCGTTCCCAGATGGTGATCGGCCCGGCGAAAAAAAATACCAGCAGGGCGACTGGAGCAAAAAGTATCGCCAGCACCCAAAGCAAAACTTTTTCCGGCTTCTCCGGCAGAAAGGCCAGGGCCGCCCGGGCAATCAGCCCCGCCGGGGCGGCCATCACTGGCCGCCCCCCGTAAGGTAGGGCATCTCGTAAGGCGCGGCCTCGATCCTCACCTGCACCCGTTGGGTCCCGGCCACCAGCAAGCCCTCGCCGCGCTTGGCCGAAGCCAGAAGGTCATGTTCCGCTTCCGATAGGTTCATAAGGGCGGTGATGGCTTCCAGGTCCTTTTCCCCCTGAGCCAATAACAGCTTATAGGTAGGGTTATCAAGCAGCGCCTGGCCGTGGCGGGCCACCTCCGGGGCCAGGAAGTCGATTACGTTCTGGGAGATGACCACCAGGCCGCCCATGTACTTGCGGATGCGTTTCGAGGTGTCCCGCAGGAAAGTTAGGGTCTGCGGCGTCTGGGGGTCAACTAAAAGCCAGGCTTCGTCCACCACCAGCAGGGTCCTCTCCTGGCGGTCCTTTTCTATCAGGTGCCAGGCGTAGGATAGAACATTAAAATACTGCGCTCTCCTTACTGTATCGTCGGCATTCTGCAGGTCATGGACGTCTAACACCACCAGGTCCGAATCAGGGTTAACGGTAGTGGGACCGTTCCACAAACTGGCGTCAGCACCCTCAACCGTCTCCTCAAGAAACAAAGCCAGGCGTTTCCAGGTTTCGGGGTCCTTTTGCGCCTGGCCCGCCACATACTGGTACAGCAGCGTAAAAGTCGGCCAATCTTCCGGCGGGATGGCGGCCGGGTCTGTATCCCAGTTTATGTTGGCCTGTTTATATACTTCACGTAACGCTTTCTGGAGCACTACCCGTTCAATATCGGAAAGGTCGCGCAAATAGAGCCGGAAAAAGGTTTTTAAGACGTGCAGGTGCAAGGCCAGAGCCCCCTGCGCCCGGGCTTCTCTAAGTTCTTTAAGGTCTTCATCTTCGCCCTCCTGTTCATCGTCCTGGTCTGGATCGGGAGCCAAAGGTCGGACCTGCAGAGGGTTAATCCTGCCTTTACCCCCGGCGCAGTTGATCCAGGCCCCGCCGAGTAATCGGCACATCTCCCGGTACTCCCGCTCGGGGTCAATTATTATTACCTTGGAACCCTGGGCCAGGTTACGGAGGGTTAAAAGTCTTACGGCGAAGGTTTTACCAGCCCCGGGTTTGGCTAAAACCGTCCAGTTGGAGTTAGTCCTGTCCCCGCCCCGCCGCCATATATCAACCAGCACAAGTCCCCCGTCACGGTCGCGGCCTAAGACCACGCCGCTGCCGTCGTTGATGCCGGAAGCAGTGAAGGGAAAAGAAGCAGCCACCGTCTCCGCCGGCATGTTCCTAGCCCCTGCGTCCTTAATGCCGGAAGGCAATACCGCCCATGGTCCGGCCGCCTTTAAGCCTTCTTCCTGCCGGAATACTGCCACCCTTCCTCGCATCCCGGCGGCGGCCAAAGCTGCTTCCACCTGCCTGGTCCGCCGGTCCAGGGTTTCTTGGTCCGGAGCCAGGATTAGAAGGACGACGGTCACGTAAAATATCTGCTGCTGTTCCTGGTCGATTTTCTTTAGCAGTTCCTGGGCGTCCTTAAGGGCCTGCTCCGTGCGCTGCATCACCAGGGCGTTACCGCCCAGCTCTAACCTTCCGGTGTACTCGCCTATGGCCCGGTTGATGGAAAGTACCAGGTTCGCCGGGTCGGTAGGGGTTACATGGATAGAGGCCACCACTCCCGGCATCCCGGTTACCCGGGCCAGCCAGGCCGGGCCTACCCGCGGGGGATAATCAGTTATGACCAACACCCTGGCCATCTGCTCACCGAATGTTATTTGTCTCGCTCCGAAGTCCAGGGCCTGGGGGGAGAGGACATCCATCAGGCCGGTCAGGCCCCCGGTTGTTGTCGTGTTTTTGCCCTTAGCCATACTTCTAAGCTCCTTTCACCTGCGATGGTAAATACGGCCCCGGTATTGGCGGCCGCTCGAAGGCCGCCTGGGCGGGATGGGTAAAAACAAAAACCAAGTCGATGATCTCCTGCTCGCTGCATACCCTCACCTTCAGGCCGGACCGTTCCAGGTTGCTTGCCAGCTCGTGCGCCCGCTGCAGGACTTCTACTTGCTCCTTCCCCGGAAGCAAAATGTAATATCTTCTTTCCAGCGCTTCCCCGCTGGCCACCAAGGTGGCCACGTAGCGGGTATACTCCTGCAGAAGCTTCTTCCGCGCCGGGTTAGATACTTCCTTGGCCAGGTCCTGAAGGATTTTAAGGTAGGCGTCCAGGTCCACAGGACGGCCCAGGGAAAGGATTTGGAAGGCCTCCCGCTGGCCGTTCAGGGCCTCGTGGACGGCGGCAATGACGCGATTTTTCTCGTTCTCGCTTTTCAGGGCCAGGTTGAAGGGTTCCACTTTGAGGACGGCCACCACCTGGCCGTCTTTCCTGGTTATCACCCCGCCGGCGATGTCCTTCCAGGGCAGCCAGTCCTGGACCGCCTTCCGGGCCGCCGCCTGGTCAACCTGTTGCTGTTTGGCGGGTTTCTTTTTCACCGGTAGTTTGAAAGCCATATCCTCACTCTCCTTTGGTCACGTATAGATACCGCCGCTGGGCCATAGACCAGCGCCGCCACTGCTGGATGAGGTCCAGGAGGCTCAGGCCGTTCGGCCCCTGTTTGGTGACGAAGAAAGCCAATCCCGGCGGCAGGACGAAGAGGACAAAGCGAACTACGGATTTGGTAAACAGGCCGGAAAGGAAAAATAACGCCAAACCCACCAAAGCCCCGGCAACTACTGCTGCCAGCTCAAACCAGCCGAAACCGGGAAAAAACTCAAATCTAGCCGTGACATTGCGCGGTATCAGGTACAAACCTCATACCCCCTTCATGAACATGCGACGCATGATATACATGGTCCCTGCTGTCTGGCCGGCCTGGCCCATGGCCCCTCCTAAACCGGTATGGTAGGCGAACTGCCTTAAGACCGCAGGGGTCTTGAAGGCCACCCAGAGCCAGCCGATCAGGAGGAACAGCTTCAACACGTCGGAATTAAAGGTAAAGGTCATGATAGTCGCGAGAAACCCCTTCATCATGAAGGTCTGCAGAGCCTGGGAACCAGACAGGACCACTAGCTCCCGCCACCACACGGCCGCCACCCCTTCGTCGGCCCGGGTCAATCCCACCGCCATAATAGGGCCGACGGCGGCCAGGGCGGCCACCTCCACCGCCCGGATGCCGGTCTGGATGAGGATCAAAGCCCAGATGACGATAGCGACGATGGCGGTTATCAAGATCAGGAAGGGTGTCGTTCCCACGGAAACGATGGTGTCGATGAAGTTGGCCGGGTTGGGATTCACTGAGGAAAGACTGGCCACGCTTTGAGCTAAATCGTTTCCCCAGGTGTAAACGGTCTTCACCAGCCACGGCCCGGCCCCGATGATGGCAGCAGCCACGGCTGTGCGTTTCAAAAGGCCGCCCGGGTCCGCCCCTGGGTCGCCGTGGGTGTGCAGGATATATACCTGCAGCGCTTCTGCTCCCACCTTAACGGCCAGCAGGCTCCCGGCCACCACCTGGGCCAGGTGGACGGCGCTTTGCACGTATACCGAATCTAAAATCTGCAGCGCCAGGGCCATCTCGTTGCCGGCAAAGGCGGCGAAGGTGGTCAAGGCGTTCTCCATGATACCTGCCAGGAACTTATTGATGGCATTAATAATGAGGTTAGCGATTATATCCAAACTCTCTCCCTCCCCCATAAAGGGAGCAGGCCCGGCAATACCGGGCCTGCGCTATAAATCTAACCCTGGAAGTAGCTTAAAAAGACCTTGGTGATACCCACCGCCGATTCGCCAATGGCGCCGCCAATTAAAACGTTCCGCATGGCCCGGTTGTGGGCGGCGGCCGTGGCCGGGTCACCGTCGGACATCTGCTTCATCAAGGCGTGGTAACCAATGGCCGCCCCGGACCCGGCAGGAATGATGCCTAAGAGCCAGGAAGTGGCGTCATTCAAGAGGTTGATGGCCCCGGTGACAATCTGGGGCTGGCCGCCGCTGGTGGCGGCAAAGGCGGCTTTGGCGAAGGCTAGCAGGATGACGGGCACATACGGGCCAGCTTTCTTAAAGGCGCCGGCAAGTTTTTCTAACATGGTCTCTCGTCCCCCTTTGAGATTTTAGAGATTAGAGATAACATCTGCGTCATTGTCCCCGGGCTCAACTGTAACGGCCTCTTGCCTCCCCGCCGTCGGCCCGGGTAACCACACCGGCGGGGCCGTTATCACCCCCTGATCAGGTTTTTCTGTAGCGGCAGGCGTTAAATCGCCAGCAATGGGCCAGGCCGAGAGGTCCAGCAAGGGCAATCGAGCCGGGTTTTCCCTGGCCTGGAGAATTAAAGCCCATCCCTTCGGCCAGCGCCGCACCTCGTCGGGCAGGAGCAAAGGCCTGCCGGCCAAACCCTCGGTGGTACCATGGGAATAATCGGTGGTCCTTACCTGGCTGGAGTAGCTTTCCGTCCGCACCGTGTACTGGCCCGTCATGGCTGAAACAATTTTGGCGGTTTCTTCGTTCGTCGTGGACAAATAAACCCAGGTGGCGCAGTTGCCGACGATGGTCCCGGCCGCCTCTTTGTACCTGGCCTTCAATTGGGCCAGGTCCTGGACGGCCAGGAGGAAGCGCATCCCCCGGCCGGCGGCGACCGTGAGCCGGTGGTCAAAATCAGGTACAGGAGGTAGGTTTCCTATCTCGTCTAAGAGGAAATTAACCAGGACCGGGAGCCTGCCGCCGCATCTATAGGCGGTATCCACCAGGGCCTGGTACACCTGGCTGATGTACAGGGTGGCCAGGACGTTCCTGGTGCTCCTCTCGTCGGGCACCACCAGGAAAACCGCTGTTTTTTCCATACCAATGGCGGCCATATCGTGGTCCTGTACTGCCGTCAGCCAGGCCACCTCCGGGTCGGCCCAGAGCCTTAACTGTGCCGCCGTGCCGGTAAAGATGCTGGAACGCAGCCGGTCTTCGGACAGGGCCGCCACGCCGTAGGCCGCCCGGGCCGGGTGGCCCTGGGGGAAACGCCGGAAGTATTCGTCCAGCTTTTCTCCGCCGCCGCTGCCCAGTTCCGTCAGCAGGGCGTAGGCGCTGGCCAGGTGCTTGGTTCCTTCGGGGGCCTGGTCCGCCACCGCCAGGGCTAAAGCCGCCGTGAGACTCTCCTGGGCCTGGGGCCAGATGCTGTCCCCGTAGTGGGGCTGCTGGTGGGTGATGATGTTGCCTATATCCCAGGCCGCCTGGCTGGCGGCTGGGATATTCCCCTCCCGGAGGGCTTTAATCACCGGGTCCAAGGGGTTCCACCTGCTGCCCCGCCCGGGGTCTCTTAAATCGATCAACACCACCCGGTAACCCTGCCGCTCAAGGTATCCCGCCGCCATGGTATAAAGCTCGCCCTTGGGATCGGTGACCAGCATGGATTGCCCGGCCCCGGCCAGGGTCCAGATGGTGGGCATGATGATACGCCGGGACTTGCCGCTCCGGGTGGCCCCGATGACCAGACAGTGGGTATCACCGGCGTCCAGCCAGGCGGTAAACCTGTTCCCATCTTCCGCCCCTACCACGAAGCCGCCCGGAGATTTGCCGGTTAGATCCCAGGGTGTCAAAGTCCTGGCGATCTCCTTCCTGGTCCGCCACCGGGCTGTGCCGTGCTGGCCCTGGCCGGCCGCCTCCGGGCCGCCTATATCATTTCTGACTTTACTTTTCCGCCTGGTAGCCGGCCACAAAATGGATATGGCTGCAGCGCCAAAAGCGGGCTGCAGCCATATCCAGGTGTTACGCATCTTTTCGTCCTGCACCAATATTGCCGGTCCGGCCAGGGGGCGGGCCAGGGTCTCTTTCTTCCATGCTTCCAGGCCGGGTTTAAAGCCCTGGACTTTGATAAATAAGGGCAGCTTTAGCACCAACGGAACCAATAGCAGGTCCAATAAAACCAGGAGCAATAAAATGACATGGCGGAATTTAATTTTCACAACATCCCCATCTCCCTTCCTTCTTCCCTTACCTTCCGCCGGCGGCGTTCCAGATCCCTTTCTGCCGCCAGCAGGGCCTGGGCCTCAGCCCGGGTGCGCTCCCGCTCCAGCGCCCGCCAGGCGGCCTTCCAGACGCTGTTGGCTATCCGGCCTTTTTCAGCCTGGATTTGTTTGGCTTCCTGCTTTTCACTAAACTCTATTTCCCTCTCCAGGCGGTTTATAGCAGCCGCGCCTTTCAACACCACCTGGGCCACACGGTCACGGATATCTTCATAAGCCTTCCGGGCCGCCTCGTCCAAAGCTTCAGGTTTTAAGGTGTAATGGGAGGCGATTTGCCTGGCTAATTCCTGGTAGCGCCCGGCGGACTGGCTAAACCCAGGTTGTTTTAGTATCCAGTCGGCGATTTCCCTAGCTTGGGCTTTCACCTCGGCGGGCATATAGGCCAGGGCTATCCGGCCCTTACTGGGCATAATCCTGGCCAGGTCCTGCAGCATCCTCACCAGCAATTCTTCTCTACCGGGGGTAAGGACGGGCGGCATCTTATGGCTGGAACCCAAAAAAGCCCTGGCTTCCAGTCGGGCCATTTGCACCTCTTGCATAAACCCTGTCACTTTCGTTATATCATTACCTACCAGCTCCCTGATCGCGTCCCTGATGGCCGTCTTTTCTGCCGTAAGGCGGTCCCTTTCCTCGCGGAAAACCTCCCGGGCAAAGGAACGGAAAACCCCTTTTCTTTCTCCCGGCTCCAGGTAGCCCTGCCTCCTGGCGGCGCCGTGTTCTTCCTCCCAGATAACCACATGGCAATGAGGATGGCCCTCTTTGCGGTGGAAGGCCGCCACCCAGCGGGCATGGTCCGGGTCCAGGTGCATGGCCTTGATGGCGTTGTTAACGCCGTTCTCAATGGAAGCCTGCCACTTTTCCCGCTCCACCAGGCCCAGGCGTTCCGCGTCGTCCTGCCGCAGGGAAACTATCACCCGCCAGACAGGCAGGTTATGCCTGGCCAGCTTGCTCCCTACTTCCTGCCAGTTGGGAACTGGCTCTCCTTCCGGTCCGAAAAGACCGGAACTCCCGGGCCTTTCCGACGCATACTTTACATGTCCGGCAGCGGTACCTCTTTCAATGGGGTAATCCTCATCCCCGACCCGGAAGGAACCAGCATCGCCCCTGTCGGCTTCGGGCTTGGTGGCGATATACCGGATGTGGTTATAGTTGCTCCCCATCTTTTTCGTCCCTGGCTGGTAATAGGCAACGTTGACAATGACCACGCTTTTGCTCATCCGTTAACCTCTCCATCATTTTCAGATAGACGTAAATATTCTAGTGCCTTTTTCCTGGCTACGTGGTAGATATTCGCAGCGTCATGCTTGCCCAGGTCATTGAGTACCTGGACATTAAGGAACATGGCCGTGGCCCCGGCCATGGTGGATTTGACCATCAGCTTTGCCAGCCGGTCGACGTCTTTTTTGATGGCCCTCCTTATCGCCAGGTCAAGGGCCTCGCGGCCTTCGATGGCTGCTCTTTCGCTCAAGGCCCGGTTTAAAATTTCCCTCACTAAAACCGCAATTGAAAGTTCGCGCCGGGTTGCTTCGGCTTTTAATCTGGCAGCCAGGTCATCATCAATCCAAAGGTTTACGCGGTGCTTAAAGCGTCCTTGTTTGGGCATCGTCAATAACCCCCCACGAAAAAATATAGAAATAGCAAGAAGAAGTAGAAATAGCCCTACTAGTTACGCCACCCAATCATGTTTGCCCCCTCCCAAATTGGTACCCCAAAAAATTTAAATACCACGCGGCTCTGCCGCGTGTGTGGTGGCCGCCCCCCGGGGCGCTTAACCTGCCTTCAGGACGGCCGGCAAGGTCCGGCCGTCCTGGGGACGCCTTCGGCGCCCCCTGCCTTCAAAAAGGAGCGCGCCGGCGATGGCCGTAATGCGGCGCTCCTTCCGTCAAGGTTTGCCTGGCTCTCAGAATCAGGAAGGCCTGCACTGGCAGGCCAACCTTACACCTAGCAAAATAAAAAACACCTAGCAAAATAAAAACACCCGGCAGGTTATAGCCGGGTTGATCAAGCTTGATTGGAGGTTAAACAGTCCAGTGTTGCCCCTGACTTTATCAGTTGAAACCCTGGAACCCGCATAAAACCTAGACAAATAGAAAACCAGGCGTGCATTTTGCCACTACTACCGGTCCTGCCAGCGAGAAGCAAACTCCTCTACAGCAGTTATGTTTCCCGGCGGTGCAATACGCATCAGGCGAAGGATCTTTTTGCTCAACTCTGTGCTTCTGGTCTTGATGTAAAAGGATTTTCCTTCGATTTCTACTTCGGCAAAATTGAGGGAGTTTAACGCTTCCCGGATCTCTAATGGTGAGGCGTTTATCCCGGCCTGCCGGAGCTTGAATTCCAGGGTGCGTTCGAGGAGAAAGGCCAGAAAACAGATTACAAAGTGCCCCTTAATCCGCCTTTCGGTCCAGTGGAAAACCGGCCGGACTTCCAGGGTGCTTTTCATGACGCGGAAAGATTCTTCAATTCGCCACAGGTTATGGTAGGCATCCAGGATGTCTTTGGCGCTCATCTCTTTCTCGCTGGTCTGGATGCCATAGTAGCCGTCAAATTGCTGGTCACGCTCAATTGCTTCTTTGTCCAGTATCCAGGTCCCGGTACAATCTACTTCTTTGAGGTATTTCTTGCCGCCGCGTTTGTTGCTAGCCTGGATTTTAGCCTTGCTTTCTAAAAGGGTTTGGGCTTTCTCGATTAACCTTTCCCGGTCGGCCCGGTCTTTCTCTGCCCGCCGGCTGGAATAGGTGACAATCAGTTTTTCGGGCAACTTGTATTTTTTCCCCTCGGCGGTGAACTCGTTTATGTACTCGATAACCTTGTAGCGAAGGATTTCTCTTTTTTCGTCGTCCTTTATCTCCTGGTAACCGTCTTCGTTAAGGATTATATCGGTAATTTCTTTATTCATCTTCTTAATGCGGGCGGCAAAAATGTAGCTGTAGTTACGTTCTACTATGCGTTTTAAGTTAAGCTTGCTGTTGATCCCCCGGTCGGCGACGATGATCACCCGGCGCAGGCCAAAACGTTTTTCCAGCTTTTCTAAGGCCGTCTCCAGGGTCTTGCCGTCAAAGGTATTGCCGGGGAAAAGCTCGTAACCTATGGGCCGCCCTTCGCAATCAATAAGCAGGCCCAATACCACCTGGACTTCATTGAACTTGCCGTCTTTACTGAAGCCGAAATCGCGTAAAGTGTCGGCTTCGACACTGGCAAAGGAAAAGGTCGTTACATCGTAAAAAACCACGTCCACCTGCATGTTAAAAAGGTGGCGGTTCTTCTGAAACATTTCTTCTTCCAGCAGTTCTTTATGCTCGCAGAGTAAGTCCAGGGAACGGTAAAGGTGGTTTAAATCTACCTCAGGCAAACTGGCATATCGATGCTGGTGGTTGTAGGTGCCAAGTTTGCTTTTGGGTTCAAGGAGGTGCTGGACAGCCATCAGAAAACTGGCGTCACTTAAGTCGAATTGTACCTTGCGTTTGGCGCTAATCCTCTTTAAAAGTTTGGGCAGTTCAAATTGGTTCCAGATTTTCCGGTAGACCACATAACCCCAGTTTTTGATCTGCGCCTCGGAGAAGCTGGCTAAACTGGTCACCTCCTTGGCCTTGGACAATTCTAGGAGACGCTTACCAAGCCTTTGAAAGCTGGGGTTGTTTTCAATCTCGTCCAGGCGCCCGAGATTGAACAGGACCTTGTGTTTGACAACACCGTTTTCCCGGTAAGATTGGACCAATTGGACGTACTGGTGCTCTCTTGATTTGGTTATTTTGATAAACATGCTTATATGATACCACTTATTATGCCTATTGTCCAGCTATATTAACATTATCATAGCTTAATGTTGCCACTACACTTTTTGCTTTTTGCATAATTTTAAACCCGCAAACCTAGATTTTATGCGGGGTCGTGTTTTAAAATGAGTTGAAACTGATAAAGTCAGGAGAATCAGGAAGGCCTGCACTGGCAGGCCAACCTTACACCTAGCAAAATAAAAAACACCTAGCAAAATAAAAACACCCGGCAGGTTATAGCCGGGTTGATCAAGCTTGATTGGAGGTTAAACAGTCCAGTGTTGCCCGAAGAATACTTAACCCTGGTCATAAGAAGGTTTTTTTCTGAAAGAGTTCACATAAGCTGGTTCGGATGGGCTCAAATGTCTTTTCCTCTAATGTTCCAAGATATGCCCTTACCCGTTAACGTCAACGGCTCGCACCTGGTCAATTAAAACTATAGAGGCCCGGGGAATTCCCCCTGCTCCTAGAGGTAAAGGCTGGTATAGATTAGGGTTTTGCTTGGCCCAGGGGCCGCTTCTAGTTGTCAAGGGCACCACAATAACTACGGGATAACGCATAGGGCCTTGAGGCACACCGACAACGACAGCAGGCCTTACTCCTTCCTGTTCATGACCTTTATGGTCATGGACAGGAAGGGCAATCAAAAGAATATCCCCTGCTGCTACAGCCTCAACGGCCATTACTGTTTGCCTCCTTCGACAATCAATCCGATACCTGCCTCATACCGTACCGGTTTCCCTTTAGGCGGTCCCTCTGGACCCCAATCATACGGAGGCAATTCGCCCAATTCAGCTTCCAACCATGCCTGGTCCTCTTTTTTCGACTGGATTAATAAAAACTCCAAAAACCTTTTCACTACAGGAGTTTCTTTCTCTGGCAACGCTTCTATTAGCCGGTATAATTCATCCTTGGCTACGCTCACCGTTTGTCACCTTCCTTTCGACCGGGATAAATCTATACTCACGATAACTCATAAATAATTTCCCTCGGTTACAAGCTGTACTCTATTGTTTCCTGTTGGGTCAAGATATGGTGGATAAAGTTTCCTTCCCGTTTCATTAAGGCTTCAATTTCCTCGGGAGTATAGGCTAATGGTTCTACCGGCTCCATAATGCGGGCAACAGCTTTACCAAGGACCTCCCACCTGCGCCAGGCCGGCATTTTAGAAAAATCACGTGAGATTACTATAAGGTCTATGTCGCTGTTCTCGTTGGCCTCGCCCCTGGCATGAGATCCATAAAGGAAAGCCTTGTCTACTTTAATGCCTTGCGAGGTAAGCGCCCGAAGGAAGTCCTTTATTATTTTCTCGACAGCAGTTCTATCTTGAGACATTGCATCACTTCCCTGGTGTTATTCAGATATTCTAAAGCAACTTTCTTGGAATATCTTTTTATAGCCTGGTCCAGGAATTCTGGATACCGGGTCCCAATCGCGGCCGTGTTCAAGATTGAAATGAATTCTTTTTTATCATCGCCCAGGTTAACCTGGGCTAATTTGGCTAGCCTGATAAGGTTGTGAATTTTAGGTGGGATGGTTCCTGTACGCTCCGCTATAACTGCTTTAAGTCCTTTTTCTATTGCCAGGTGGCACATGAATACAGTATAGACATACCTACCGGCTTTCCACATAGCTTCGGCAGTTTCCAGGTCGTATTCGGCCTGTTTTAGCCATTCTCCTGCCTCCGGGCGCATACAGCTTTTTCCACCTTTCAAATACATAATACCATTTAGTGTCAGGAAAATCAATCAAATAACCCTTATATCTAAGCCGGCTACCAGTGCATCATCTATCCCTTTTTCCTCTTTCGACCTGGCTCTCCATATCGCTTCCCGGATTGTTATGCCAAGTTTCTTTAATTCTGCCGCCAGCATTCTTTTACCCCTGGCCACTTCTTTGTTAGTTTCCTGGTCCCGGTCGTAGGCGATAACTACTTCTTTTGCCCCCAGTTCCAGTACCTCCGGGACAACCGGTTTCCAGGAGGTGGCGCCCTGGGCGCCTATGACCACCGCGCCGAGGTATGCCGCGGCAATATCCGCCTTTAACTGTCCTTCAGTGATCCATACCCGCTGGTCCTTTATCTCCGTTGGCCTGGCCACATGGGCGGGAGTGCCGCAGGAGCAGCCGCCCCGGTCACTGTGACCGCTGAACAGCATATATTTCCCGTTTCTGATGTCGTCCATCCGCCGCTGGAAGGCCTGGATCCGGCCTTTGGCATCCTTGATTGGGATAAAGTAACCTGGGGAGGAATTGAACGTCCAGTAACTCCCGCCGTATTTGCTCTTGGCCCGGTAAAACCCGGGGATGCCGGCTAAGTCCAGACCGCTGCGGATTAACTTCTTGCATAATATCCAGGGATTTACATGATCAGGTATGGATTTATACCCATTCCTCTTGATTTCCTCCTCCCTTAAACCGCGTCGTAATAACTCCTCTTTGTGCCGGGGATACAGTTCCAAGAGCCTTAAAAAATGGCGGTAAACCCTGTCGCGCACTTCTACCGGCGCTGGCTCTACTTCCGGGATTATAAATTCTTCCTGTTGCTTGCCGGGAGCGACCCTTCCAGGCTCCAGCCGGTGCAGGTGGGCCACCTGGCCGTTGCTGAGGATGATATGTTTAAAGGCTCCCTCGCTTACCCTCATGCAGCTACAAAGGTAGCTGTTAAACCCGCACCAGTCAGGATGCCCGCATATTGGGCAGGGCTCGCGCCGCGAAGCTTTTCTAAAACCCTCATACTCCAGCACCCTGGCCGCGCCCATTTCTCCTCTCCTCCTTTGTTTTGTCAACCTTTCTGGCTTTAAGGGATGTAACGCCGCACCAGTAGTCTGACGGCTTTATGCCCCACTTCTTGCAGGCCAGGCGCTTTGCCTGGCTGGAATCCCTGGCTTCCACAACCAGTTTTCTCCCGCTCGGCGCCTTGACTTCGTACTGTGGCATTGTTGCTACCTCCTTTTTAGTCCCTGCCTCCCGGGCGGTAGGCTGTTTGCCCGGGAGGCAAGGGTTTGGTCCGGCCTGCTATTTTTTATGCCACCTTATCCGCCGCCATGCCCGCCGCGTTGAATATGCGCTCCAGCACTTCTTCCACTTCGCTTAAGACTGCCATGATTGCCTTCAGGGCCGCCTTCGGGTCCCGGCCGGCGTAATGCTTGATGTACTCCCACCCGTGCCAGAGATATCCTTTCGCCCCGTATAGCTCGCATAAAACGCAGGCGACCGTTTCCGCCACTATCTCCTGGTCCTGCTGCTGGCCGCCCTTTAGAGGCCGGATGGTATTATGGACCGCATGGGCCAGTTCGTGGAAAAACACGTCCACGTCATGGGAGTAAAGGATTACCTGCTTCTGCCCCGGCCGGAAAGCACCGGCGGCCTGGCCGGCAAAAGGCAGGTATTTCACTTCCACCCCGAACCGCCTGGCCACTTCATAAAGCGGCGGGAGCTCCGGCGGGGAATAATCAACTTCTGGTAGTGGTTCCCCTTCCGTATCCTCGTACCGGAAGACCGGCACTCCCCGGAACCCGGTTACGATAATTTTTTCCTCCTGTTTTTCTTCCCCGGTTTCCGGATCAATCACTTTCTGAGTAACCTTCCTGGTCATCGGCGCCAGGATGTAAAAGGCCCTGGCTCCTTTCTTCACCTGCCGGCCGGCTTCCCGCCACTGCTGGTAGCCCCTGGCGTCCTCTGTCCCAGCAATGAGCATCAGCAGCCGGTTGCCCAGGCTCCACTTATCGCTAGGCTTGCCGTATCCCGCCCTGGCGTTGATAAAGGTCCGCGCCGCCTTCTCCGGCAGGTCACCACTCTGAAACATAGCCAGTAAACTATCCACTGCCTGCTTGACCTTGCTTTCCTCCAGTTTTACAGCCATCCGTACCGCCTCCTTATCTTTTTGGCCTTTCGGCCCTTGGCCTTCCGGCCTTAACTGTAAAACTTGCCGCCCCGGCCGCCGTCAAGGCCGCGCTAGCGCCGCTTTAGCGGTGGCCCGCAGGGCCAGCCTTGACGGCAATAGGCCGGGGGCGGCGGTATAATTTAAGGCCGGCCGGAAGGCCTGGAGGCTTAAAAATCAAGGCAGCAGGTGCGCGCAAGCCGCTCCTGCTGCCTACCGCTGTTGCCTTTATGATAAGGCCGCCGCTACGTTAGCCCGTAAGGGCTTAGGCGTTGCGGCGGCCCCCCTATCTTCCCTTATCCCCTTGCTCTTTAAAAAACCGGCAGGCTGCCCCGTAAGGGTTAACTTTTCTGGATGCAATCTCGCAATGTCCGCGTTTTTTGCCCCAGTAATGCCGGCAGGCAGCGCATACTTTGGCCCCCGGTGCTTGTAAAGCCTTTGCAGTACCCCCGGGTCCAGTTTTTGTGTCCATGTCCCGCCACCTCCATGGGCTTTGATCAAGTAGCAACTGTTTCTAGCTTTTTTCCCCATATCACCTCGTAAGTGTGGGTGGCAAACAACTCCTGCACCTCAAACTGCATCCTCTTGACCGCCATTTCCAGGTAGGCGGGGTTCAGGTCAATATAAATGCTGTTTCTCCCCAACTGCTTTGCCGCCAGGGATGTGGTCCCGGACCCGCCGAAGGGATCCAGGACCGTGCCTCCAGGGGGACAACCTGCTAAGATACACGGTTTGATCAGGTCGAGAGGATAAACAGCAAAGTGGGCTTCCGGAAAAGGTTTGGTTGGTACAATCCACACTGAGCGTTTATTGCGCTTTTCCCGTAGTTGATACCGCGTATTGAAGCCGGTATAACGAAGGTTGCCTGCTTCATCTTGTTTCCTGCGGCCGTTGTGGGGAATGCCTATCACCGCTGCCGAACCCCGCGGGCTGTCGGGATCCCCGCTGACGGCATCTTCCTGGATCGCCTGGTAGTCGTAGTAATACCTTTCGGATTTGCTTAGGAGGAAGAGGTATTCGTGGGCCTTGGTAGGCCTGTCAACCACGCTCTCGGGCATGGCGTTGGACTTGTACCAGATAATATCGCTACGGAGATACCACCCGGCATTGCGGAGGGCAAAGGCCACCGCCCAGGGAATACCCAGCAAGTCTTTGTTTTTCAGCCCCGGCACTCTACCCCTGTTCGCCTGCATATGATAAAGACGGCGTCCAGTGTTCTGCTGGTGCCTCTTTTCATCCCACTTTCCCTCTTTACCCGGGCTGGCGTAGCAGTCGCCCAGGTTTAACCAGAGAGTCCCGTCTGGCCGGAGCACCCGCCTGACCTCGGAAAAAATATCTACTAACCTGGCAACGTATTTTTCCGGGGTATCTTCCCCTCCCACCTGGCCCTCAATCCCATAATCGCGCAGGCCCCAGTAGGGCGGGGAAGTAACGCAACAGTTGACGCTTTCTGCCGGCAGCCCTTTAAGGACATCCAGGGCATCACCAAGGTAGAACTTGTGATGGGTATTCATCCTCCTTACACCTCCCGCCATAAATTAGACTAATCTGTATAATTCCCGGTACTTGTCATGCTCTTTGCCGGATCCCGGCGGCCTGGGCAACTTCCCTTTTCCCTTCCTGACCGATTTCGGCCCCGGCAAATACCGATAGTCCTCCCGGCAGGCCTCCAGCAGCCAGCCCACGGCGTTAGACTTCTCTTTCCCTTGCTTCATCATGGCAATCTTACCGAGAACGTAATCCAGAGGATAACCCGACAATTCCCCCATTATCTCCCTGGGCAAGGGATGTCCTACTGCTTCTATAAACGCCTCCTGGACTCGGCTGGCGAAATCCTGATACGCTTGACCCCCATCTTCGCTTGTTAAGCCGTTAGAGGTTGTCGGTGCTTCAAAGGAGGCACTCTCCTCTGCGGATTTGCCCGTCTGTTGGGTTTTATTTTCCTGGCCAGGTTTTGTTTCCGAGTGGGGCGTTACAACAACAACAACATCATCTTTTCTATACTTTTCTTTTCTTACATTCCGCTCCAGGAATACCTGTATCGGAATACCCGGGACTTTAGTCCCAGGTAGTTCTGTATCGGAATACCTCCCCTCTTCCCCGGTGTGTTTGAATGTCCCCTCGCGTATTTCCCGCAAAGGGCCTTCATAACCGGGGTCATCATGGACGGCGTAGCGGTTTCTCCACCCGGACGGCCCTTCCCGGCCGGCCAGTTTACCGTAATCCTTAGTTACATCCAGCAAACCCACCCGCCAGAGCATTTCCGCCAGGCGGTAAAACCGCTGCTTGCCCATCTTAAACTTCTGGCAGAAGTAATCCACCGTCCAGGGCATGGCGGCTTTGCTATCCGGGGAATCCCGCCGGTCAACGAACCTCTTCAGGGCTGTATAAAAACCAGCCAGGTCGATACCACCGATTTCTAGCAGGCCGTCGATGATACGATTATCAACTACCAGATGCCCCTTGCTACGTCCGCGCACAATTTCGCTCAAGTTACCCTCTCCCCTTTAGCCGGCAGTTGTTGCCCAATCCATAAGGTGTACCCCAAAAAAATAGCCGGGGGCTGTAATACGCCACCGGCCTGGGAGAGGGTGCTTTCAGGTTGTTACTTTTGCTTCTTGGACTTTAAAAAATTTAACCGGTGGCTTTCCGGGCCACCGGCAAAAGGGGCGATTAATTTAGTTTTTGCGTAATGGCTCATCTGCTAGCCTGGCGACTAATTCCCCAAGCTGTTGCAGGTACCTCTTTCCTTGCTCTAAATATTCTTGGACCTCTGTCACGGGAAAAATCTTTATCCCTGTAATCCGCTTCCGTGCGGGCCGTTTGCAAGCCATGGAGAAACCTTCCAATTTCCCGGGGCAGCAGCCCCTCTTTCACATAAATACGGTTAACCTCGCCTATTACTGCCGAGTGTTTGGTCGGGATCTTTTGCTGGAAAGCAAGCAGAGCCAAACATGCCCTGTAAAATGCATAGTAAATCCTGTTGACCGCGCCAGGGTATTTTCCACCCTTGAAAGCCCATTCCGCTTCATCCCAGGCTTCCCATGCCTTTTCCATTTTAGCCCGGGCAAATAATTTTTTCAGGTCGATATCGGTCATAAAATATTAATCCCTTCCCGGCTTATATTTTGATAAAAGGGCCCGGCCCGGAACAGGGGAGATTGAAACTCTTTGAGTTCGTATACAAGGGGTATTACCGGGATATCTTCTTTAAGGCTAATTTCGTATGCTTCGTCTATTATGGTTTCACGGATTTTTTTATCAAGCTTTTCAGTAACCACAAGAACATCAATATCAGAGTCCGGTTCGTAGTTTCCCCTTGCCTGGGAGCCGAAAAGGATTACCGACTTAACGGGGAGGTTCTTCTTTCTTAAAGTTTCTGCGTATAGTTTAACAATATCTATAGCTTTCTTGTTGGGTTTACCATACATGCGAGTCATTGTGGCCCCCCAAAACGATATTCAATCTCTTGATTTGATAAAGTCTTGGATTTGCTTGGCAATATCAAAAGCTCTTTGGGCGTCGGCTTCATTGGGCAAGCCCTCAGGTAAACTACCAACCGGAGCATTTGGGTACCTGGTAGGAATATAATACATATCAAGCATTAGGGCATCTTGCTGGAGCTCTTCAAATTCCCCCGCTATTTGCCGGCACAAGCTTATCAATGTGGGCAATTTGTGAATCCTGGGAGGGTTAACTTTATGCCTGACGAGAAAAGCTTTCAAGTATTTCTCGGCAGCTTGATGCGCATGAAAGCAAGCCAAATTGTATAACCCCGCCTTGATAAGTTCAGCCGCAGCCATGAGGTCGTCGTCGGCATACTTAAGCCATGCTTCGTATTCTTGTTCCCGCCCTGTCATATACCACAACTCCCCTTTTTTCTACCTCTTCCCTCAAGAACAGGTTGTCATTTTCCAGCATCCGCCTGTATTCCTCCGGTGTATATACAAGGAAATCTACCCCTACGCGGGGATTGGTAAGTTTCGCCAAGAACAATAACCTGTCCATAAATCTCATATCTGTGTCCATGACAACCACTAGATCGAGATCGCTGTACTCATTCGCTTTCCCGCGTGCCAGGGAACCGAAAAGAATAATCTTTTCCGGCCGGCAATTTTCAATTATAATCCCGCTTATGCGGTCCAGTTCTTTTTTGAGATATTGGCTGTGAGCAACCCCTCCATCCATATCTAAAAATCCCTCCTTCCTTTTCGTTTCTGCTCCATGATATGGTTATATGGTTCTGCCTATCTCCATACCTCATAGGTATATTAACTGATAACATATTTTTCCACCCTCATACGTTATAGTACCATACGGAGCCGCAGATGGCAATCGCTATGGTTTTGCATATCCTTCCATGAGGTAAACCTCTGTATGTAACGGCCCTTAACGTTCCTGTTGTAGGGCCAGGCCGGCATATAAACCTGCCCTACTGCTTCCTGAAGTCCCGCTGCCTCTATAGGGTCGTCTTCAAAGAACAGTCCTATCCCATAATGAGCCGCAAACACTTTTTTATATCCCCTGGGCAGGAAAACAATAGAACCGCGCGGGAAGCCGTGGACCGCAAGCCATTCTCGGGTTATATTTGCTGCTATGACCGGCCTGCTGGTAATGTATATAATCTCGTGTCCATGAAGTGCGTAATTCTTCAGAACTTCCACCGCGCCAGCAAGGGGTTTCGCCCGGGCCAACAACGTTAGCCCCTCTGTGGTGGAGAAAAAGCCTGCCGGCAGCTCAGGGAAAGGATATACATCCAGGGATACATGATAGCACTTTAAAATTTCCGCGTTGACATTGGCTATGGTGTTGCAGATATCAACCCCTATCCTCATCCTGCCCGGTCCTTCCATCCATTTACTTGCCAACATTTTAATCGCCTCCCTATTTTTTATCCGGCCTTCGGCCCCTGGCCTTCCGGCCTTAATAGAAAAACTTGCCGCCCGGTCGGGAGGCAAGGGCGGCCCGCAGGGCCGGACCGAGGAATAAATGGAGGGGACCCGCCCGGAGGGCGGGGCGGAGGCCGTTTATGCCGCAGGCCGGACCCTTGCCGGACCGGCCAGAGGCGGCGGTATAATCCGAGGCCGGCCGGAATGCCAGGCTTTAAATCAAGGCAGCAGGTACGCTTTTAGCGTTCCTGCTGCCAACCGCTGTTGCCTTTTACGGGGCCGCCGCTACGCTAGCCCGTAAGGGCGTAAACGTTGCGGCGGCCCCCATGGTTCCACCGTCAAACCCCTCCGGCCATAACGCAAACCTTCCCCCAGCCAGGTAGCGGTTTACCCAATAGATAGCCCTGTCCGTACTCTACGCCCAGGTCCCTTAATGCTTTTAACTCGCCCGGCTTCTCGATACCCTCGGCAATTACCTCTGCCCCCAGGTAACGGCATACCTCCAGGGCCTGGGCCAGCAGCAGGCGGTTGGAAGCATGGCAGTCGCACCCCCTCACCAGTGAACGGTCTATTTTTACAAAATCAGGCCGCAGGTGCAGCGCCGCCCTAAGCTGGCCTATATCCGGCCCAACATCGTCTATGGCTATCATTGCTCCCTTTCCCCGCCAGGCGCTCAAAGTTCCCGTCAATTGCTGTATATCAATGCAACCATACTCGGTTAACTCGATAACAAGCCGTGGGTTCGCATAGGCGCCAGCGTCAATATCAACCAGCCCTGCCGCCGTTACGTTAACGCTTAAGTACCCCTCCGGCGGGTAGCCGCCGGCCAGGGCGG